>Ga0307990_1001542_pt1 | contig 19299 bp, 18 predicted proteins | sample EllFjometagen129_FD_203168 | JGI IMG/M metagenome (GOLD analysis project Ga0307990, IMG submission 203168) | Marine microbial communities from Ellis Fjord, Antarctic Ocean - #129 | ecosystem: Environmental > Aquatic > Marine > Unclassified | place: Southern Ocean | collected 2014-10-08
AGCTAACGTAGGGCAAAAAATGATATAAAGATGAGTAAAATTGAAAATTATTAACTAATTGAATTTAAAACAACTAACTTTGACGTTAGTAGGAATAAAGAATATGAAACATAGAATATTATATTTTGCTTTTTTCTTACTTATTAAATCAATTGGATTTTCACAAAGTACTTATAATCTTCAAAAACTAATTCCCACAGATAGTGATGAATATGATTTTTTTGGAAATTCTATAAATATTTCTAATGATTTATTAATTATCGGAGCTAGAAATGACTTTATAAATGGCATAGCTTCAGGTTCAGCATATATTTATAAGTATGTCAATAATATTTGGGTAGAGCAGTCTAAGATACTTCCAAACGATGGTGACGATTTTAATTATTTTGGATATTCAGTAAGTATTTCTGGAGATTATGCAATTATATCATCAAAGGTTAATAATTCATATTCATCTGATACAAGTGCAGTATATTTCTTCCAGTATCTAAATAATGTTTGGACTCAAATTCAAAAATTTAATGTTAATAATGGTTATTTTGATTTTGCTAGTAATTCTGTTAGCATTTCAGGAGATTATGCAGTATTTGGAGCAAATAATATAAATACGGTATATGTATTTTATAACAATTCTGGGAATTGGGAAATTGACACTATTATTACTCCATTTGATGGACAAAATGAAGATAATTATGGACAAGCTTTGTGTATATCTAACAATTTACTGATAGTTGGTTCAAGTCAAGATGATGATATTGCATCAGGTTCAGGCTCGGCTTACATATACATGCATGATAATTATGAATGGCAATTTGAAACTAAAATTACAGCATCTGATGGAGCGAATAACAACTGGTTTGGAAGAGCAGTATCTATTTGCGGAGATTATGCAATAATTGGAGCAGATAAATATCTAACTAGTGGGGCTCAAGCAGGTTCTGCTTATATTTTTCATAAAAATGACTCCATGTGGGAAGAACAGGCAATACTAACACCTTCTAATAGTTTTCTAGGTGACCAATTTGGTCATTCTGTTGGCATTACTAATAATTATGCTATTGTTGGGGCTCCTAGTGATAACAACATAAGTAATCACAAAAGAGGTTCAAGCTACGTATTTTTTAACAATAATAGTAACTGGGAAGAAATACACATTTTGTTAGCTTCCGATGCTGATGATGACGACTTCTTTGGAAAATCATTAGCTATTTCAGGAGATAATATTGTTGTTGGAGCTCCAGGGGATGATGATTATGGAGATAATTCTGGTTCTGCATATTCGTATAATTTATACTTACAAAATATCTCTGAACTAGATTCTGAACATGATAAATATATTTACCCAAATCCAACCACAGGCATAATAAATATAAAAGCAGAGGGTATAGAGAGGATAAAAGTAATGAATATTGAAGGCAAGCAAATCTACAATGGAAAAGAAAACAAAATAGATTTAAGCATACAACCAAAAGGTATATATATAATAAAGATAATAGCTGATAAACAAACAATAACTAAGAAATTAATAAAACAATAAATACGCTTGGTAACAAAACCTAAACAGTATTTAAACACAGTTTAGCCAAACGTTATGTGTAATGCAACTAATTGAAAAACTGATAATATGAAGGATAAATTAATAATTATTTTGAGTTTTCTTACCGTTATATATACGAACCAATCATTTGCTCAATACGATTGGACACGAGATTCTAACAACCCCGTTCTTACAGGAAGCTCTACTGCAATTAGTCATATTTGTGACCCAAGTGTGATTTATGATTACGATGAGAACAAGTTCAAACTTTGGGCTGGTTGTGTAGAATCAAATGTTACATATGCCTCTATTTGTTATTCGGAATCGATAGATGGAAGTAACTGGACAGTACCAATAATCATATTTAGCCCTTCATCCGTTGCTGAAGAATGGGATAACTCAAAAACAGAAATACCAACGGTAATTTTGGATACTACTGAATTGGATACTTTAAAACGGTATAAAATGTGGTACGGTGGTGCTGATTCCTTGAATCCTGACTTGATTAAGATAGGTTATGCATATTCTCATGATGGTATTACATGGATAAGGTTGCCTGCAGCCCAGTCGCCACATAATAAAGATGGACTCGTAATGATACCGGGTTTCACAGTTGGAGATGCTGGGGTTCTTTCTGATCCGACTGCAATAAAGGTGAATGGAATATTTCATATCTGGTACAATTCATTTGGCACAACCAATAATATTTTGATTAGTCATGCCACATCAACTGATGGGATAAACTGGACTAAGGATGTTAGTAACCCCGTAATGGTTCCAAATGTGTCGTGGGAAAACTATGGTCCGAATGTAATCACAGAAGATGTTTCACATCCTTCTGTGATTATTGATTCGTCTACCTCTGAGTTTTTAATGTGCTACGGTTCTTTCGATTCTACAATTTTTGAAACCTATACTGGACTTGGTTATGCAAGGTCAGTAGACGGTACAACCTGAATAAAAGATTTTGCGAATCCATTTTTTATACCTGATTATAGTTCAGGAGAAGAAATAGGAATATCCACAGGACCAAATCTTTTGTACTTAAATGGCACTTACCATCTTTTTTACGCTGCCAATAATAACTCATTTACAAGGAATATTCTTCATGCAACATCACCTTGTACGACTTTGGGACTTGTTAAAAATCATAATCAAGTTATAGTAAATGTTTTTCCAAACCCTTTTAGTATTAGGACAACTATTGATTTTTCGAATTTAAAAAACAAAAACTATGTGCTGTTACTCTATGATATGCAAGGTCGCCAAATTAGAGCTATAACCGATATCAAAAACAAAAAAGTTGAAATTGAAAGAGAAAACCTAAATAATGGGATGTACTTTTTCTATTTGAAAAGTAGTGGACTTGTTGTTGTTTCTGGTAAATTGTTAATTGAATAAAAAGCACATACACACAACAAACGCTCAAAACCCAATGCTGCCCTGCGGGACAGCACCGATGTTTTAGCGTAAGCCGTCAGACCACGCAAATACTCCCGGACTAAAAAAATTAGACAAAAAATATCTCACTATAGATAAGCTAAGTACTTTTATGGATAATAGAATAGGCGAAAATGAAGAATTGAGCAAAGTTCTTGAAGATGCAGGATGCAAATGTCTTATAGGCCTATATAAACAAATTTCTGATCTTGCCGAAGAAAATTCTCAAAACTCAATAGTTGACCTTATGCTAAGTTATATAGCAAAAGAAAAATCAGAAGTTCCCGAATAATACCCACTGTCGAGCGATTCTACCGCGTGGGAAAGAGTAAATAAAACCTCAGCTTTTTGGCAATTAAATAAAAAATAGTATTTTTATGGGGAGAGAAACATTAAAAATGAAACTATGAGAAAACTTTTAATATTAATAATCATTAATTCTTATTATAATTGGTATGAAAACGAAAAGCTAAGGAGAAAAATAATCAAGAATTGCTTAGAAAATTTTTATACCTTATATGTTTTGTCTATTTTTATTTTTCAAAATTTCAAATAATTTAATATGATATCTAAAATTCTGATTGCAAACAGAGGTGAAATTGCTGTTAGAGTAATTCGCACTTGTAAAGAAATGGGAATTAAAACAGTAGCTGTATATTCCGATATCGACAGGAGTGCAATACATGTAAGATATGCTGATGAAGCTTATTATATTGGACCTTCACCATCTAATGAAAGTTATCTTGTAATTGATAAAATAATTGATGTTGCAAAAAGATCTGAAGCAGATGCTATACATCCAGGTTATGGATTTTTGTCTGAAAATCAGAATTTTGCAGATCGTTGCAAATCTGAAGGTATAATATTTATTGGACCATCATCTTATGCAATTAAAACAATGGGAGATAAGATTACAGCAAGAAAAACCATGATTAAAGCAGGTATTCCAGTTGTACCCGGCACTAAAGAAAAACTTGAAACAGATGAGGATATAGCAACAGTACTTAAGGATATTGGTGTACCAATAATGATCAAAGCTTCAGCAGGTGGAGGTGGAAAAGGTATGCGTTTAGTACGAGATGAAAACAAATTTGCTGATGCTGTTAAAGCAGCCAAATCTGAAGCAATGGCTGCATTTGGAAATGACGATGTTTATATTGAAAAATACATAGAGTCTCCGCATCATATTGAATTTCAAATATTAGCAGATAAGTATGGAAATGTTATTCACCTTTGTGAAAGGGAATGTTCTGTTCAACGACGTCATCAAAAAGTAGTTGAAGAAACACCTTCTCCATTAATGACAGAAGAACTTCGCAATGAAATGGGAAAACATGCTGTAGATGCAGCTAAGGCTGTTGATTATTTTGGTGTTGGAACAATAGAATTTCTTGTTGATAATGACTTGAATTATTATTTTCTTGAAATGAACACACGATTACAAGTTGAACATCCTATTACAGAGATGGTTGTAGGAATCGATCTTGTTGAGGAGCAAATTAATGTTGCAAATGGTTTAAAACTTGGATATAAACAAGAACAAATTGTTCAACGTGGTCATTCTATTGAATGTCGTATATATGCCGAAGATGCTGAAAACAATTTTATGCCTTCCGCCGGAATAGTTAGAAATATAGTTGAACCGCTTGGTTTAGGTGTAAGAACAGATGGTTATGTATATGAAGGGTATGAAATACCAATATTTTACGACCCTATGATATCTAAAATCATTGTTTGGGGAAAAACCCGTGAATCAGCCATAAAAAGAATGGACAGAGTTTTAGATGAATATCAAATAACCGGCGTGAAAACCTCTATTAAATTTCTAAAGCAAATTATGATTTGTGATGATTTTGTAAAAGGAAAATACGATACACATTTTATTGATAACAACATTGATAGTTTAATAAAAAAAGAAGGTAAAAATACAAATTGTGAAGAAGTAGCTATGATTGCTGCGTTTCTTGAATATAACTCTGTTTTGGAAGAAATTGTACCACATACATCTTTTCAATGCAAACAAAATACATGGAAAGATCTTGGTAAAAAAAGAGGAATGTTAAATATATAATTAAAAGAAATGAATAAATATGTTAAATGTTTTAAAAATTTGTTTGTTTACACTAGCCTACAGGGGAAAAGTTGATTTTCTTTACACCCTTTAGGTATGTGGTAATTGAAGAAAATCGTTGCTTATTTTAGGTTATAATATGAATAATCTTAAATCGAAATTAATAATTATTTAATATGTCATTAGAAATAGTTTGCGGAAAGCGAAAAAATACAATAGAAATTCTCAAAAGAAATGGGAATAAGATTACAATTTTACTAGGCAAAACAGAATATGAACTTGATGTTTTAAAGACATCTAATACTCAATACTCAATCCTTCAAGATGGAAAATCTTATGATATTTCTGTAGTTCAGGAAAAAGATTATAAAAATTATATTGTAGATACTGATGCTAATTCCTATAAAATTGAGATTGTTGACGCGGAAAGCAGGTTTAAAAAGATGAAGCAAAAAGAAGATATGGAAGATGGAGATAGTAATATTGTTTCGCCAATGCCCGGAAAAGTTGTTAAAGTGTTGGTTAAAGAAGGACAAAAGGTAAAAGCAGGTGACCCGGTTATTGTGATTTCAGCAATGAAAATGGAAAGCGAATTTAAAACAAATATAAATGGCGTGATTGAAAAAATTCATGTAAAAGAAGGAGATACGGTTAGTGGTGGGAAAAAACTTGTAAGTATAAAATAACAACAAGTAACAAGTAATAACAATTAAATTTAAAATTATGCAAAGCCTTGAGGACAAATATCGAAAATTTGAAGAAATTAATAAACAAGCTGAACTTGGCGGTGGACAAGATAGAATTGATAAACAACACAAAGGAAACAAGAAAACAGCACGTGAACGAATAAATGATTTGTTGGACAAGGGATCATTTGTTGAGATAGACAAGTTAGTAACACACAGATGTTCTAATTTTGATATGGAAAAAAACAAAATAATAGGCGATGGAGTAGTTGTTGGTTATGGAAAAATTGATAACAGATTAGTTTATGTTTTTGCTCAGGATTTTACTGTGTTTGGCGGAACAATGAGTCGTGCAAATGCAGACAAGATGAAAAAAATAATGGAACAAGCCATGAATATGGGTGTGCCTGTTATAGGCTTAAACGATTCCGGTGGTGCCAGAATTCAGGAAGGTGTAGAGAGTTTGGCAGGTTATGCCGATATTTTTTATTTAAATACCATGGCATCGGGTGTTATTCCGCAAATTTCTGCTATACTGGGTCCATGTGCCGGAGGTGCTGTTTATTCTCCTGCAATTACTGATTTTATTTTTATGACAAAAAAATCCAGTTATATGTTTATTACCGGTCCTGATGTTATTAAAACGGTTACTCACGAAGAAGTAACAAAAAATGAGCTTGGCGGTGCGATGACACATAACACAAAAAGTGGAGTTGCTCATTTCGCTTGCGAGGACGATGAACATACAATGATGATGGTTCGTGAGTTGATGAGTTATTTGCCATCTAACAATATGGAAGACCCACCTTTGAAAATATGTGTAGATGATATTCATCGTGAAGATGAAAGTCTGCAAACCTTTGTGCCTGCTGACCCCAACAAACCATATAATATGATAGAATTAATTACAACTGTAGTTGATGATCATAATTTTTTTGAAGTACAATCGCATTATGCTAAGAATATTGTAATTGGTTTTTCCAGGTTAGGAGGCAGGTCGGTAGGTATTGTTGCAAATCAGCCACAGGTTTTAGCAGGATGTCTCGACATCAATTGTTCAATAAAAGCAGCCCGGTTTATTCGCTTTTGCGATGCATTTAATATCCCCATTATTACATTTGAAGATGTGCCCGGATTTTTGCCCGGAACCACACAAGAATTTGGCGGTATTATTAAACACGGAGCAAAATTGTTGTATGCTTATTGCGAAGCAACAGTTCCCAAAATAACTGTAATTACCCGAAAAGCTTATGGAGGAGCTTATGATGTAATGTCGAGTAAACACATAGGAGGAGATGTAAATTTTGCTTATCCCACAGCCGAAATTGCAGTAATGGGTTCATCGGGAGCTGTAAATATTATTTATCGCAATAAATTTAATAATGAAGAAGAAAGACAAAAAATTGTTGACAATTATAATAATACTTTCGCAAATCCATACAAAGCTGCCGAATTAGGATATATCGACGAGATTATTTACCCTAAACAAACCAGATTTAAGTTAATTCAGGCACTTGAAATGACACAAAATAAAAGAAAAAATAATCCGCCAAAAAAACATGGAAATATACCTTTGTAAGAATACGTCAAAGTTATATCCGTCAGACCGCTACAAGCGATCAGACGGTTATGCTTATACTTGTCTGCCGTAGGCATGAAATCCCCGTTCGGTGTTTTTTCCTGACTACGTCGTTAAATTATTATCCATATTATTATTTATGATTACCACAAATTTTACGGTCAATATCATTTAACCTTGCCAAATTTCCAATTTCAAGTAACAAGTAACAAACAATAAATTTCCAATTTTCTAAAAGAATAATATATCTTTGCAAATCTTTTTTTAAAACATAATGTAATTAATGAGTACTAAATTTAACGAATACAAGGATTTTGACCTTTCCAAAATTAATAAAGAGGTATTAGAGATTTGGGAAAAGAACAATACATTTGAGAAAAGTCTATCTACACGCGAGGGAAACAGATCATTTGTTTTTTACGAAGGACCACCTTCTGCAAATGGGATTCCGGGTATTCATCATGTAATGGCAAGAACAATTAAGGATCTGTTTTGCCGATACAAAACATTACAGGGTTTTCATGTAAAACGTAAAGCAGGTTGGGATACACACGGATTACCTGTAGAATTGAGTGTTGAAAAAACACTTGGCATAACAAAAGAGGATATTGGTAAAACAATATCGGTAGCAGAATACAATGCTACATGCAAGAAAGAAGTAATGAAATATACCGACCAGTGGGAAGAGCTTACCCGTATAATGGGATATTGGGTAAACATGAATGATCCGTATATTACTTACGATAATCGTTATATCGAAACTGTATGGTATTTGCTCAAACAGATTTTTGAAAAAGGCTTATTGTATAAAGGATACTCAATTCAGCCCTATTCGCCTGCTGCCGGGACAGGCTTAAGTACACACGAATTAAATCTGCCGGGTTGTTATTGCGATGTTAAAGATACTACTGCAACAGCACAGTTTAAGCTTATTAAAAACAATAAGTCGGAGTTTTTATTTAATAACAGTTTGTCTAATATTTACATTTTAGCATGGACAACCACTCCTTGGACATTGCCATCAAACACAGCTCTCGCAGTTGGCGAAAAAATAAAATATGTAAAAGTTCAGACCTATAATCAATATACAGGAAAACCGGTTGTAGTAATTCTCGCAACAGCTCTTGTTAGTTCTTATTTCGATAAAAAGAATGAAGAATTAGCTTTTGATGATTATAAAGCAGGTGATAAAAAGCTCCCTTTTAAAATACTTGAAGAATTTTCGGGTAAAGAACTTGAAGGAATGGAATACGAACAGCTTATTCCGTGGGTTAAACCGCTAAAAAAAGCATTTAAGGTTATTATCGGCGATTTTATTACTACCGAAGACGGAACAGGGATTGTTCATATAGCACCAACATTTGGTGCCGATGATGACAGGGTTGCAAAACAATTTAATATTCCTCCACTAATTGTTATCGATAAAGAAGGAATAAGACAGCCCTTAGTCGACAAAAAAGGAAGATTTTACCCAATAGACCAACTTGATAATGACTTTGTTAAAGATTATGTAAATACCGATATTTATAAAGATTTTGCAGGATTATATGTTAAGAATGCTTACGATGAAACATTAAGCGAAAAAGATATAACTGCCGATATTCACATATCAATAATGCTAAAGAAAGAAAATAAAGCATTTAAAGTAGAAAAACACGAACATAATTATCCTCATTGCTGGCGAACAGATAAACCTATTTTATATTATCCTCTCGATAGCTGGTTTATTAAAACAACTGCTGTTAAAGACAGAATGATAGAGTTAAACAATACCATTAACTGGAAGCCAAAATCAACAGGCACAGGTAGATTTGGAAAATGGCTCGAAAATCTTCAGGACTGGAATCTTTCTCGTTCAAGATATTGGGGAACACCTTTACCGATATGGGTTTCAGAAGATAAAAAAGAAATTAAATGTATTGGTTCCGTAGAAGACCTGAAAAATGAAATTCAGAAGGCAGTAGAAGCAAGGTTCATGAAAGAAAACCCGTTTGCAGATTTTAAAGAAGGGGATTTTACTCTTGAAAATTACGAAAAAGTTAATCTTCACCGTCCCTTGGTTGATGAAGTATTTTTAGTTTCGGATAGTGGCAAGAAAATGACAAGAGAAGCAGACCTTATAGATGTATGGTTTGACTCGGGAGCAATGCCTTATGCACAACATCATTATCCGTTTGAAGCACAATCCCGGTGGGAAGGGGCTTTCCCCTCCGACTTTATTGCAGAAGGAGTGGACCAGACACGAGGATGGTTTTTCACATTGCATGCAATTTCAACAATAATATCCGATTCGGTTTCATTTAAAAATATTATTTCAAACGGTTTAGTTCTCGACAAACAAGGCAATAAAATGTCTAAACGTCTTGGTAATGCTGTTGACCCCTTTTCTACAATTGAAAAATATGGCTCAGACCCATTAAGATGGTATATGATCACTAATGCTCAGGCATGGGATAATTTAAAATTTGACATTAGCTTTATTGATGAAGTAAAACGAAAGTTTTTTGGAACATTATATAATACTTATTCTTTCTTTGCACTTTATGCCAATGTTGATGGTTTTACTTATAAAGAAAAAGAAATATCTGTTAATGAAAGACCGGAAATTGACCGTTGGATAATTTCTCTTTTAAATTCTCTGATAAAAGAAGTAGAAACAAATTATAATAATTATGAGCCTACAAAAGTCGGTAGAGCAATACAGAATTTTGTTACAGAAAATTTAAGCAACTGGTATGTTAGGTTAAATAGAAAAAGATTCTGGGGAGGAGAGTATTCCAAAAACAAAATAGCAGCATATCAGACATTATATACTTGTTTGGAAACTGTAGCTATCTTGGCATCGCCTATAGCACCATTTTATTCAGATAAACTATTTAATGATCTAAATATGGTATCTGTAAAACAAGATTTTGATTCTGTTCATTTATCTTATTTTCCAAAATTTGATGAAAAATTGATTGATAAAGACCTTGAGGAAAGAATGGATATTGCACAGAAAATATCCTCAATGATTCTTGGTTTAAGAAGAAAAGTCAGTTTAAAAGTTCGTCAACCCTTAAGTAAGATCTTGCTTCCTGTATTAGATAAAAATTTTAAAGATCATCTTGAAAAAGTAAAAGATCTAATTTTATCTGAAGTAAATATTAAAGAGATTGAGTATATTGCTGATACTTCGGGGATTTTAGTGAAAAAAATAAAACCCAATTTTAAAACTTTGGGACCAAAGTATGGCAAACAAATGAAAGATATAAGTGTTGCAATAAATAAGTTTACACAAGATGACATCAGGAAAATAGAAACAGAAGAAAAATACACATTGAATATTAATAATGAGGAAATTGAAATTGTTATTAGTGATGTAGAAATAATTTCTGAAGATATTCCCGGCTTATTAGTTGCAAACGAAGGTAATTTAACTGTTGCATTAGATATAAATGTTACAGAAGAACTAAAACAAGAAGGAATAGCAAGAGAATTTATTAATAGAATTCAAAATATTAGAAAGGATAGCGGCTTTGATGTTGTTGATAAAATTAAGATAGAAATTCAAAAACATGATGAAATAAATAGTGCTTTAATTAACTTTAAAACTTATATTTGTTCTCAAACTTTAGCGATTGAAATTAATTTATGTGAAAAATTGGAACAAAATAAATCTTCTTACGTAACAATTGATAATGATATTAATACATATATTAAATTAACTAAGATACATTAAATAGATAGTTATATATCTAATAAAAATATAGAATTATGGAAAACAATAAAAAAACGAGATATTCTGATGAAGAATTAAAGGAATTTAAAGACTTATTACTTTTTAAACTTGATAAAGCTCAAAAAGATTATGATATTTTAAGACAATCTCTTGATAATAGTGATGGTAATGATATTCAAGATACTTCTCCTACATTTAAAGTATTAGAAGAAGGTGCAAATGTTTTGTCAAGGGAGGAAGCAGGCAGGTTAGCACAACGTCAACTGAAATTTATCCAACATTTAAAAGGAGCTTTGATTAGAATTGAGAACAGAACTTATGGAGTGTGCAGAGTAACCGGAAAATTAATTTCAAAGGAAAGATTGCGTGCTGTTCCACATGCTACTTTAAGTATTGATGCCAAGAAAAATCAATAGAAGAGAAATATATTTAATTTAACATATAACTAAATGATTAGGGTTTAAATCTTAATCATTTTTTATTTTTCAACATGAAAATAAAACCATTTAATAAAGCGATTTTAATAGTTCTATTGATCTTGATAATAGATCAGATATTAAAGATTTGGATTAAAACCAATATGTTTCTGGGACAAGAATATAATGTATTTGGCAATTGGTTTATTATTCATTTTACCGAAAACAACGGAATGGCATTTGGGATGGAACTTGGAGGTAATTCTGGAAAGTTAATTCTTAGTATTTTTAGAATACTTGCTGTTTTTGCAATTGTGTGGTATTTGTACAATTTGTCTAAGAAAAACTCTCCTATGGGTTTATTAATATGCATTTCAATGATACTTGCAGGAGCTTTAGGAAATATTATCGATAGTGCTTTTTATGGTTTGATATTTAATGACAGTTATTATCAGGTAGCATCATTATTCCCTGAAGGTGGGGGATATGCACCATTTTTACAAGGCAAAGTTGTTGATATGTTTTATTTCCCGATAATTGAAGGTCATTTTCCTTCATGGTTCCCGTTTTGGGCAGATGAACATTTTATTTTTTTCCGACCTGTATTTAATATTGCAGATTCAGCAATAACTACCGGAGTACTTATGCTTATTATATTTCAAAAAAGGTATTTTAAGAAGAAGTAATTTATGAACAAAAATTCTAAATAGCTTGATATTCCAAGAATGCAACAAAAATACATTTTTGAGTTTTTTTCATATTGTTCAATTGCTCAATTGTTTTATTGTTTGTTAGAAATCAATCTCAAGTAATGATAATGCTTTGCCTTGTAGTTCCTCCCCTTTGGGGAGGTTAGGTGGGGCTATTATTCCAAAATATAATCAAATTGAACAAGGTCAATAAACTTTTGCACCCTGTTATTAATAAGTTTTTGATTTAAATTTTGCAACATTTTTGTTCCAAACTTTTCAACACAAAATGATGCAAGTGCTGATCCAAAAATAATTGCACGTTTCATATTGTCAAAAGAAATATCATCTGTTTTGGCAATATGACCAATAAAACCTCCGGCAAAAGCATCACCAGCGCCTGTTGGGTCAAAAACTTCTTTTAAAGGTAATGCAGGTGCAAAAAATATTTTTGATTTATGAAATAACAATGCTCCGTGTTCTCCTTTTTTAATAATTAAATATTTTGGTCCCATATTCATGATCTTCTTTGCTGCTACTACCAATGAATATTCTCCCGAAAGTTGGCGAGCTTCTTCATCATTAATTGTAAGAACATCTACCATGCTGATAGTTTTCTTAAGTTCATCAAGCATAATATTCATCCAAAAGTTCATAGTATCCATAACAATGAGTTTCGGGCGTTTTTTTAATCGTTCAATAACCTGACGTTGAACAATTGGTGATAAATTCCCAAGCATTAAATAATCAATATTTTGATAGTTTTCGGGAATAATCGGGTCAAAATTTTCCAAAACATTTAATTCTGTTATCAAAGTATCGCGGGTATTCATGTCATTATGATATTTCCCTGACCAAAAGAAAGATTTTTCACCCTTTTTTATTTGTAGTCCTTCAAGGTCTATACTGTGTTCTTTAAGTAACTGCATATATGCTTTTGGAAAATCATCTCCAACAACGGAAACAATTTTAGGTTCACAGCCAAAATAAGATGCAGCCAGACTTATAAATGTACCTGCACCACCAATAATTTTATCGGTTTTACCAAATGGTGTTTCAATAGCATCAAATGCTACACTTCCTACAACAATTAAACTCATATTATTTTTTTATTAGATTTTCTGCAAAGTTATTTTTTAATTTGAAAAAACATATTATTTTTGCAGTCCAATTTTCCTCCTTAGCTCAGTTGGTTAGAGCACTTGACTGTTAATCAAGGGGTCCTAGGTTCGAGTCCTAGAGGGGGAGCTGGATAGATTCCAAATAATATTAAAACCACTTATTTTTAACAAGGTGAGTGGTTTTTCTTTTATATCTCCACTAAACAACAACAGTACAGGCATTTATATTATAAAAGTAACAACAAACAAAGGCGTTGCTGTTGGGAAAGTTGTTTTGGAGTAAAGTAGTCAGAGCGGTGCGAGTTTTTTAAGTTTTTTAATTATTGAACAAGATGGTTGAAAGTCAAAAAAGGTTTACAGGATATATGTATTCTATACAATATTTATACCGATTGGACATTCAATATAGTCCAATATCTTGGACTATTTTCATGTAACATCGGCATTAACCATTGTAGAATCATAAAATATCCTTTGGACTATTTTATAATTACAATTGGTATTACTTATTTTACAGTTTGAATTAATAATAAATAATTATGAAAATAATAGTATTAGGAGCGGGCTTGGTTGGTGGACCAATGGCAATTGACCTTGCAAAAGACAAAAATCTTGATGTTAGCATTGCAGATATCAGTAAAAAGAAGCTTGAACGTTTAACAAAGTATAATATTAAAACCATAGAAGTAGACCTTTCTATAGAAAAAAATGTTATCGAACTTGTATCCGCTTGCGATTATGTGATAAATGCTGTTCCCGGTTTTATGGGATACAAAACCCTTGAAACAATAATAAAGGCAAAAAAAGATGTTGTAGATATTGCATTTTTCTCCGAAAACCCTTTTGAATTAGATAAACTTGCAAAAGAAAATAATGTAACAGCAATTATGGATTGTGGCGTTGCTCCGGGCATGTGTAATGTCCTTACGGGATATGTACATCATATATTAGATAAAACAGTATCTGCAATAACCTATGTAGGAGGCTTACCTGAAGTTCGTGAATATCCTTTTGAATATAAAGCAGTTTTTTCTCCAATAGATGTAATTGAAGAATATACCAGGCCCGCCAGAATTATTGAAAACGGTAAAATGGTTGTTAAGCCTGCATTATCGGAGCCTGAACTTATTAATTTTCCGAATATTGGAACACTTGAAGCATTTAATAGTGATGGAATTCGCTCACTTGCAACTACAATTAAGGCTGAAAACATAAAAGAAAAGACTCTTCGCTATCCAGGACATATTAAAATAATGGAAATATTTCGTGAAACTGGGTTTTTCAGCAATGAAGAAATTGAAGTTAAGGGAAACAAAATCCGACCTATAGACCTTACTGCAAAATTGTTATTTCCAAAATGGGAACTAAAAAATAATGAAGTAGATATTACTGTAATGAAAGTAATAATAGAAGGGGAGAAGGATGGTGAAAAATTACGTTATACTTACGATTTGTATGATAAATATGATGCAGAAACAAATATTCATAGTATGGCGAGAACAACAGGCTACACGGCAACATCAGCAATACGTATGTTGATTAAGGGATTATACTCACGCAAAGGTATTTCTGTTCCTGAATTTATTGGCGAACACCCTGAATGTGTTAAATTTCTTTTTGAACAATTAGCCGAAAGAAATGTGGTTTATAAAGAAACTATTGAAAAATTTTAATACTCTAAAAACCTTCAAGGTCTTTAAGACCTTGAAGGTTTAAAAAATATTTATGTTATTCCAAAAATTTAAAATATACTTTCTACTGACTTTCTCCATGCTTATATGGGGCATGTCATATATTTTGCTTGAAATTGTTTTCGATTATTTTACTCCCGTAACAACAGTAGTAGTAAGAATAATAATGGCTTCAATATTTATGCTTAGCTTATCTTTAATATTAAAAAAGCTACAGAAAATAGAAAAAAAAGACATAAAAATATTTATGTTATTTGCACTTATTGACCCCTTTATTTACTATATTTGTGAAAGTTATGGATTACAGTTAACATCGCCAACAACAACCGCTATAATAATTGCAACAATTCCATTATTTGCTCCTTTATCGGCAATAATATTTTTAAAGGAAAACATTTCATTATTAAATATTGCAGGTATTATTGTTTCGTTTGTTGGAGTTTTATTTGTTATAATCACCAAAAACTTTGAACTTTCTGTTGACCCAAAGGGTTTATTATTATTGTTTGTTGCTGTGTTTTGTGCAGTACTTTACAACTTTTTTCTACGCAAACTGGTACGGAAATATAATGTGTATACAATTATCACCGTTCAAAATATTATAAGTCTTATATATTTCCTCCCTTTTTTATTTATTTATGGAATTGAGGAGATCATACATGTAAACTATGATTTAAAGTTAATATCAACACTAATTGTTTTATCCGTTTTTGCTTCTTCTCTTGCTTTTATTTTTTATGCTGATAGTATTAAACAAATTGGTATTACAAAAACAAATGTATTTGCAAACATGATACCTGTCTTTACCGCTGTATTCTCCTATTTTATATTAAATGAGCTAATTAATTTGAATAAAATATTTGGTATTATATTAGTAATTTTAGGATTATTTATATCACAAATAATAAAAAAGAAATAGTTTTTGTATTTTTGTGTTTTAAAAATTTGTTATGATTATGAAAAAATTACTATTAATTGTTTTAATTCTCTTTTCTCTTAACAGCATATTTGCACAAAACGATTCATTATTTCTTGATACTTGCAATACCTGTAAAAACGAAATTGGGATTAACCTTGCACCGGTAGCATCGGTATTTATGACTGGTGGAGGTTTGTTTTATAATTATGCAATGACATACAAAAGAATGGTCAAGAATGGTGCACTCAGGTTTAGGTTGAGTTATACTCCCAGTTATTCGTATCATTACTATTCTCCATACGATCCCAATACTTTTGTTATTGAAAAAGATGATTCTGTAACTATTTTATATAATCAGGTAATTAATCCAAAATGCTATGGTTTGCATATTGGGTATGAAAAGCACAGACAGGGAAGATGGACAAAAGATTTTTATGGTATTGATTTGACTTTCAATATTAATACTATTGACTATTCGGCAGTTATTTATACTCAAACTGAGGATACGATGATATATGATGAAAATACCAGAGATGATACTGAAACAATATTGTACAGAATAGGAGTTAATTTATTCTATGGATGGAAAATTCCAATTTCCAATCAATTTCTTTTAAGTATTCAGTTTGGTGCTAATTTTGGTTATTACTTTGGCGAATTTGCATATCCTGACGAAGATTATATGTTTGTTAAAAGATATACAGAAAATTTTGATCTAAGCAAGTACTTTATTAATGACCTTTCGTTGGCGATAAAGTTTTAATTTTTGGCTCTATGTTGATTTATGTGGGCAAAAAAAATAAAAAAGCCACAGATTCACAGATGAATTTATGAGATATAAAGTGTTTGCGAAAACCTTAAAAATCAATAATATTATGAGTAAATACTCAGATAAAACACACATAGATTCACAAATCACAAAAAGATAAATTTTATAATCTGTGAATCTGTGGCAAATTTGATTACCCACTATAATTTAACATAAAAAATATTTTTTAATTTATTCTATATCAATGCTAAATCAGAAATTTAAGGAATATAATATAATTTTAGCTTCCAAATCGCCACGCCGCAAGAATTTACTTAGCGAACTTAATATTGATTTTAAGACTAATTTCAAGAATAATATTGAAGAAAAATACCCCGACAATATAAATAATGAAGAAATTGCTGTTTTTCTGGCTGAACTCAAAGCCAATGCTTTTATTACCGATTTAAGCAATAAAGATATTGTAATAACTGCCGACACTATTGTTTTGTTAAATGATAATGTAATGAACAAACCAAAAGACAAAAACGATGCAATTGAAATGCTTACCAATATATCGGGCAAAAAACACAGGGTTATTACAGGCGTTTGTATAATATCTAAAGAGAAAAAGGTTTCTTTTTCTGTTAAAACAGATGTGTATTTCAGAAAACTAAGCAATAATGAAATTGTTTATTATGTTGAAAAATACAAGCCCTATGATAAAGCAGGAGCTTATGGGATTCAGGAATGGATAGGGTATATTGGAGTTGAAAAAATTGAAGGTTCGTATTTTAATGTAATGGGACTACCTGTTCAAAAACTGTATGATGAATTAATGTTGTTTTAATTGAAGAGCTAAGCCAAAATAATTTGCATAATAATTTAATAATATTGATATTTGCATATTATATCTTGTCATGGGGATATAATTTTTAAGTTAATATTAAACCCTTAAGGTTATCATACATTCCTTAGGGTTTTTTATTATTGTTTTTCAAATAAATTATTAGTCATTAAGTCATTCTATCATTTTAGCATTTAATCATTCTATCATTAAATAATTGTAGAATTAAAATATTTGTTATACTTTTACAAAATGAAACTCAATACTTTAATAATTGCAAAGCATCTTAAATTTGTACAAACCCCGCAAACCCTTGACAGCGTAGGGGGGGGGGCTTATAAGCTAAATTTTTCCTTCTTAGGCATACTGCCAAAACCCAAAAAACAACCCAAAAACTTATTATTCGGTACCGATAGGCCCCTTACCGTGCCCCTTGGCTCATCTATGGTGCCCGATGGCTTATCTATGGTGCCCGATGGCTCTTCTATGGTGCCCGTTGGCTCTTCTATGGTGCCCGTTGGCTCTTCTATGGTGCCCGTTGGCTCTTCTATGGTGCCCCTTGGCTCTTCTATGGTGCCCGATAGGGTAGTGAACGGTGCCGAAAAGTCATATTTGGTGCCCGAAAAGTTATTTTTGGTGCCCGAAAAGTCATTATTTGGGCAACAACAAATCAATAAGTATGTCAATATTAATTAAATAGAAATATAAATCATTAAAAACTTAAATTATGAAAAACAAAAAGGGAGATTATATTCCCGGTAACAAAATGGAATTTTTAGCATGGTTGCTTAATTTTATAAAAAAATTGGCCAAATATGTAAATCACTATGGTATTAATCAGGAAGAGATAAAAATTGCCCAACCTCAGGCAGATGCTTTCAAAGAGGATATGGCAATAGAACTGGAGATACTTAACACAAAGCTGGCACAATTTAAAAAATCGGAAAAAGACCGTAAGAAAATTGAGAAAACCTGTAGAAAAATTGCAAACGTAATTAAAGCCGACTTCGACTATACCGAAGATATAGGACGTGAGTTTGGTATTATTGGTCCAGAAAAAGAAATGGACGAAGAAAATGCAATGCCTTTACTTAAGCTAACACAAAAAGCTCATGGATGGGAATTAAGCTTTGGATTAGAAAATTATTTTGATGGAGTAAACATTTATCGTCAACGCCCCGATGCAGCCGACTATACATATTTGGCTACCGACACTCGCAGCCCTTATGTAGATAACGAACCTATGGTAAACGGCACAGAGTATTATGCAGTATTTATTATTGGCGATACCGAAGTAGGTAAGCGTAGCGCAATTATGCAGGTTTCTATTTAAAAGAAAAGCTTCTTAAAATAATTTTACTTAACCAAACCTTCAAGGTTTTTAAAACCTTGAAGGTTTATAATTTATGACTAAAAACGAATTTAAGCAAAGAGATTCTTTATATTATTTTAAACAAAGAATAAAAACAAGCCTGATTATTGGTTTATCTGTTGCAGTTCTTATTTTAATATTTTATCTCTTAAATTTGGTTTTTAAATTTGTGGAAATGTAAAAGAGAGCTTTATCCCAATAACGCGGATTTGTAATCCTGCGTTTGTGGTAAAGCATTTACAAACATCCGGTGTCTTAAAATACATAGGATGTTTTATTGCCAATTTATTTTTTGATATTATTAAATAAGAATTGCCAATTTTATTATTATTACTTTTGAAAAAATAAACACTTGTAACTATAATAGATATAAAAAACACTACTGCATTTTAGTGGGGTGTTGACCAATTCAAAAAACAATTATGAAAAATAAACCAACTTATATAGAATTAGAAAAGCAAA
>Ga0307990_1001543_pt1 | contig 19298 bp, 21 predicted proteins | sample EllFjometagen129_FD_203168 | JGI IMG/M metagenome (GOLD analysis project Ga0307990, IMG submission 203168) | Marine microbial communities from Ellis Fjord, Antarctic Ocean - #129 | ecosystem: Environmental > Aquatic > Marine > Unclassified | place: Southern Ocean | collected 2014-10-08
GAAAAAAGACACATTGGCATCACCTCGACGCAACATGATGTGCATGTACACTTTTTCTTGCTTTCCCATGAATATAAGTTACCAAACCCGCTTATTGTTGTCTATGTCTCATTTCAGAACGATTAGGTCACAATCCGAGAGGGGGTAAGCGAAGCGTCCCTCTCGGTATTGTGCACCTGCATGTTGAAACGGTATTCATTTCTTCAAACCGTTTCGGGTGAGTGTTTCAAAATCTTTGAGTTCTATGTGGATAACAATTCCTGCGATGCAAAGACTTTTTTGTTTTCAACGCTGTGCCTGACCTTGTGTTTAAATAAACTCAAACAAAGATTTACCTGTCCATACATAAATAGTTACCAGAATCAGCTCCCCGATAAAAATAGCCAGAATAATTGGCACCCACAGCAAAGCGTGATAGCTGTAAATATGATAATATAGTACTTTTTTAACAAGTCGAAGGTCATCCATGAGGCGCGCCATCAGGCGTCGTCTCGATGGAGTTGTTCGGTGCTAATCAGCACCTTGGGTTTCAATTGTTCCTGACCTAAAATCCACCGTAGCAAAGCTGTGTTTCCCGAAGACGACGTTGACCTTTCCCTTTTCAACGGTCACGCTGCGCACCTTGGGTTGCCCGACTGCGGGAACACCACATTCCTTAATCACATCTATCGACCACAAGGTCTTTCCGTCTTTAGATTGTGCAGTGAGAATCTGAGCATTGTCATCCAACTGGAGGGAGATACCTGACTCCGTATCGGTGGCGACAGGGATCTCAACAGGAACGCTGGTGTCTTGCTTCTGCCCAGCACATCCGCAGAGAGATAGGCAGGCACAAAGAGCGGAAACATATTTCATATTATCCTTTCACCGAACGTTTGAGCTAAGACGCGCGGTTTACCGCGTCGCTTTGAGCTCGTTGTTGGCTCATGGCTTGTCTTAGTTTGTCGGTATCGAGGGTACGCGAAATCCTGAAGATCCCCGTAGGAGTCGAGTACCGGCCACAGTAGATGAATATGTGTTGCACGCCTTCATCTTCGTCAATGACCGCGCCGCCGGGGTGTGCCGCATCGACATCGTTCTTGCTAATTCCAAGCATGCCCGATTTAAGACGCAGGAGTGTTGCTTCAAATCGCCATTTATCGGCGCGTCCAGCGTACATATCCTCTTTGGAAAGAGACCACAGATTTACCGTCTGCTCACCTTTCTCGCTCTGTTCGTTCTCTTCGGCGCCGCCACTGCGGTTGGTGACGACGGCCTCGAATCGTTTGGTCACAGGATTGAAATCAACGTCAGTCGTATCGGGCCAGCGGTAGGAAGAAATGTTGGTCAGGTCCTGATGGGTCATGGGTAACCAGCCCTTATCCGAGATCATCATGGCGGGTCGCTGTGTCTCTTTCAGTTGCTGATGCCATTTAAACGGAAGCGTGTGATTCCGAGTGACAAAGATGAGTCGGCCATCGTGGTACATGCCCGTTGGCTCAAGCGGGTGAATTGAGTTGGATACCCGATGCCGTTCATGCTTCCATGTCAACCCCTCGTCATTTGAGCAATAGAGGTCGAGATGCGGTGATCGAACGACGCCGACGGGAATAACCAAGCCCTTTTTCGGATGCACGATCATCCGTGGACCGAAGTTGTCCGTGTACTTGTGCCCAGTTTGCTCTTGAGTCAACGCGTCCGGAATAAGTGCCCAGGTCTTCCCCTCATCTTCGGAGCAGTACAAGCCATACTTGGTGGCAAGAAAGACCTTCTTGATCAGCACACCAAAGCAGTTCCCGAAGTTGAGGACCATCGGTTTCTTACTGACACCGAACTGCTTCATGTCATTCGGGTCAGACCATGTCTCGCCACCATCCGTCGAACGCACAACAACCGTATCACTGCTTTTAGCATCCTCGCGTGGTCCGCCACCATGATGCCTCAGGGTCTGGTGATAGGCGCATAGAAGCGTCTTGCCTACCTTGATGCCGACTGGCCACCCGAGATGATTGTTCTTTCCGTTGAGGAATCGGCCCGTCGGCAGTGCCACAGGTCTGACGGTTACCAGTTTGCTCTCTTCCAGAACATCGAGCCGTTTCTTCTCAGCTTCGGAGATTATCAGTGTCTTGGAAATCATCTCATCCATAGCAATACCCGCCCCTAGTTTTGATGTTAAGCCCAAAACGATCGCACATTGCACACATATTAGAATTTCGCGTTTCATAGTTATTTCGTTGTAGGTTGGCCGTACTTTTTCCATAACCGCCGAGCCAACGCAACGGCGTCGCCCCGCGGTTCGGTTGGCAGCGAGTCGCGGCAACCGGACCAGTCGAGTTCCCATTGCCGGAGTTCTTTGTCTAAGGCCTTCACGTCCAACGCCCGTTCTTCGGAAATCGCCGCGATCTCGGCGTCGAGGCGCCGCCGCCAGCGTTCGTGGTAGAATTCGCTGATCATACCCGACCATTCCTTGCAGGCGTAGTCGAGGGTATGGCCACCCGAGCCCCAACAGGTCAGCACCCGTCGGGCGTTCCATTCCAGCCGCGCACGTTCGGCGTCGGTCTCGCCCCAGCGCCGCGCGTCGGCAAGCCAACGGCCCAGCAGGAATTCGCGGCGAGCAAGAGACGGCGCCAGGCCTCGACCAATCGGGCGTTGTCGTACGGCGCGTCGCCGATCGGCTTCAGTGTCGGCCGCCGGTCGATCGCCGACCGCATCCGGCGCGCCGACTGGTAGGCCGTTTCGCGGAGCAGACCCCACGCCGTCTCGGTGTCGCTCATTCCGATCCGGCGCCCTACGCCCTGCCAAACGGCTTCCTGGCCGGTGACCGACAACGGCATGTTCACGCCGTGCAGAGCCATCCAGTCTATCAACCGTTCCCATTGCTCCCAGTCGTACCACGGCAGCGAGTAACCGAAGCAGCAGTAATTCAGCATGTAGCGACACTGCGCCCATGACGTCCGGCGGACCTTCGGTTTCACCTCGGGCAACGTGTGTCGGGCAGGTTGAGGTTCTCGCCGTACAATGACATGTTGCAGCGGCAGGGCTGCGAGAGATACCAGTTCAGCCCGGCGGCCATGGAAACGCCCGAGTTGCCGCGGACGACGATCCGTCCGTCGCGAGACTCGACCTCGAACACATCGCTACCGTCGTCCGTCGGGATCGACTCGAAGACGAACGTGTCCACCCGTTTTGGAAACAACCGCCCGACCAATCCCCTGGCCGTGGCAACGAGGTCCGCCTGAGGTTGACACCGTAGTTTGCCGGACGTAATGCTATCGGATGTCACCTGCGGCGGTTTCAGCCAGCCTTCGAGTGCGTTCTCGGCGTGGTATATTCGCGTCAGTTCATCAAAGGCATCCTTCAATACCTTACCTTTCAGTGCGCCCTTAGTCAGACGCATCTCCTTATCGATCAGAGCGCGTAGATAGAGGATTCGCCAGCGCCAGCTCTTGCGAGTATCGGGCGAGAGTTGAGCATCCACTTTTTGCGCTAATTCATATGCCTGGCTCGCATCGGCACCAATATTCTTTCTCCCGCGGAAGTTCTTCTCCAGTGTCTTGACCATGGCGACCACGTCTTCCGCCGCCCCGGGGGAAAACTCGAATGCGGCATACTCCTTGAGTGTCTCGAACACGGATTGACCCGGATTCCAGTAGAGCTGAAGCATCATGATCTTGTTCATGTCTTCAGACAGCCCTTCTGAATAGGGCCAGCCACCTTGAAGATTAGCCATCTTAGCGTACTTCCGTTGCAGCTCGTGCGGAACAGGGATAGCCCCGAATCCGCCCCACGGCTGGACACCTAGCATGCTGATCTCGGGGAAGTTGACAGCCGGGATCGTCGTTCCGGGAACCGGCCCCATGACATAATCGACCCAGGGCTTGTCTGCGGAGAGGATCTTGCCAAGCTCTCTGGTTTCATTTCCCCTGTAGTACCAGTTTGACAGGACGATCTTTACGCCCGGCAATGCCTCTCGTGCCGCGCCGGCGACGGGCTTCGCGCACTTGAGGAATCCGCGGGTTGCCCATGGTCGGCACTGTGCGCAATCGCACCCGCCCTGATCAAAAGGCCAGATCCAGAAGAACTCCGGTTTGAACGGACACATCCAATCCATGATTTCCGAATGGATGCGTAGCCGATAGTCCAGCCCGCCGGGCTTGCTCGGGCAAATCTGGCAGTCGTAATAGCCCCCCCGTTTCCCGCCTTTCGAGCGGATGTCCCTCGGCGAGTTGGCGTAGCCTTCATTTCCAAGGCCACCAAACGAGATGCCGATACCGAGATCCCTGGCCGCCTGCAGGATGCCGACCAAACGTTTTCGGAACTCCACCGCCTCGGGATCCTTGAAACCGTTGAAGTGATGCATGTCATACCATACCGTGAGGTTGTTGCATCCCCACAAGGCGATCTCCTCCACATAGCGCGCGATTTCCTCGACCGGGGCATCGTGATAAAAGTTGTGGAAGTGGGTGGCGAAGTAGATGCCGCGTACGAGCTTTGCCGGGACCGATTCGCCTCGCCAGGCCCCAGCCGTAAATCCGTTTTTGCCATATGAAGAGGTACGCAGGAATTTGCCGATGCCATAGAGTACCCCACGCTCATCGTTGCCTATAATCCGAATCGTTCCGGCTTTGCCATCTGTAATAATGAAGCCTTCCGTACCCATACCAGACTCGACTGACAATGCAACTGTCAGGGGTGCGTTGCCCTGCATGATGACTTTGGCTCTACAACGTTTACTTACCTGCCGGGTAAAGACCGAAGCAATGTTCTTCATGACGACACTGTGATTCTTGGGCAGTGAAAGCCGAATCGTTTCAACAGCATTGACGACTGCGCTGCCGCTTGCAGTCTCCGCTGCCTCAGAGAGACCACTGCAAAAAACTACTCCTAGCATCACTGCGTTCAATATTCCTGTATACTTACTCATTTCATTCTCTATTCCTCTAAGATTTATCCATCTGAAAAGTGCAACTGAATTCGAACCCTAACAGCATTCTATTCTCTTTATTTACCGGGTTTTTTGTTTTCCGCCGAAGCGGAGCCTATCCGCCGAGCACGGATCGATGCGCCGCCGTTCTTGGTGAATGTGTCCACGGTGCCCACATTCCCCTCGACAACCCAGTAGTTGATGTCGGCAACGCCTAGATTCTTGGAGTCGTCGATGTCAGCAACAAGCGTCTGCCAGGCGTTCCGGGCATTCGTCTGTCCCTTCCCTGGTTGTTCCGTATTCATCTGTTCAATCGAAAACCCGTGTCTACCCGAGACCATGATATGATGAGTGTTGCGGTAGGTGCCCACCCGGGCGAAGCGGGAGGCATGATTGGCTTGGCGGAACTCCAGGCCGTTGATGTTGGAGGCCACCACGATGTTGTCTCCATCGGTGTGCTCGTTGACCATGATGCCGGTGTGATATCCGGTCACCACCACATTGCGCAGGACTGTGAGCGCACCGTTATTGCAGGCCGGTGTGATAATGCCGCTGGTTCCATGGGTGGGTTTGGAGGCCTGCACATTGTAGATGCCTGTGTTGACAAACACGTTCTCCACCTTGCATTGCGCCGCGTTCTCCAGATCGACGCCATTGATACCGGGATTGTCATATGTTCGGACGTCCAAATTCCTGATACTCACGTTGACGCCAGAGAATCTCATGTACAGCTTGTCGGACTTGTTATCCGCGTAGATGACGGCAGAGCCCGATTCCGACAGGCTCTTGACGATCGTGCCGTTCTTCGGAAAAGGAATAGATCCGATCGTCCCGAAGACCGGGGTCGGTTCGATCTCACCAATGATTTCGACCGTAATCCACTCCTTCGTTCCGGGAATGATGATTCTTCCGCGATAGATGCCGTCCGGCAGATACATGCGCCCGCCTCCAGCCGCGATTATCGCCTTCAGACAGGCCGAAAACGCCGCAGTGTTGTCCGTCTTGTCATCACCCACCGCCCCGTATTTAAGGACATTGAATACCTTTGGTGCTGAGGGTTTTGCATCAGTGCTATTTGCATCTGCTCCTCTAGCATTGTATGAGGTCAAACACGCACACGCAAGCCATAGGACTGCCATTACTGTAGTTCTTCGTTTCATTTCTGTTCCTTTCATGGTTGTGTATCTTTTTACTGTAGTGATTCGTTTCATTGCTGCTAGGAATTTGCTTTTTGCGTGGGGCGCTTGAGGGCACCGTTGAAGGGATCGGAGAGGGGGAGAAAGGGGGGTACTATGTCTTCTTGTCTTTGAGGCTGATCTGTCTCCGATCACCATGCTGTGTGTGTTTGTGGTTAATGCAGTGTAGCTCTAGGTCAGCGAGAGTTTCAGTGAGCTTCATATCGACCCAGCCATGCGCATGGCCTTTTCCGAAATAGTAGCTTACTGCCGGTTGGCCAATGAGATAGAGATGGTTCCGTCGATCATGCTGCCACTCATGCGTGTGGCCATAGACATAGGCCCTGGCATGCTTTCGTTTGGCAAGCAGTTTCAACAGAGATGACCCATCACGCATGCCCTTGATGGGACGCACGCCGCGATTGGGATACGGGTTGTAGTGACTAAAGATAAGGGCTGGCTTATCCGCTCGTTCGTCGAGTTGTTTGGTGAGCCAGTTCAACTGTTTGTCTCCCAGGGCTCCATTTCCTGAATCCAACAGTACGAGGTTCGCGTGCGGCAGTTCAATCACGCCCGCCTGAACGCCCATGTGCTCTTTCTTCAGGAAAGGGATCAATTTCCACATGTTCTTACGATTGTCGTGATTGCCGATCGTCACGTGAACGGTGATGCCCGCGGCACGAATCGGCATCACAAGCTTGAGAAACTCTTTGTACTCGGCTTCACCACCATTGCTGAAGGTGCAGTCGCCGTTGACGATCAGGTGAGCCGGTCGAGGATTGAGTGCGATTACGCTCTTGGCCGCCTGCACAAGGCAATTCGTTATATTCACGCTTTCATGCTCGGACTCCTTGACGGGCGAACCAGGCCACTTCGTACCCGGGTAGACACGATTTGGATCGGCACTGATGTGCGTATCCGCAAGCAAGGCAACTCGGTTTTGGTCCACCCCAACACGTTCGCTATCCGCGACCGCCAACGCGCGCGAGGTCATTATCGCAGTGCTGCCAAGAGCGAGCGAACCCTTAATGAATTGACGACGAGTGATTGGTGGGAGAATGATGGGCATTTTGACCTTTCTTGTGTTGAGTGGGTGAATTCCTAGCAATCTCAAAGCAACGAGTCGCCTATTCATTCACGGGTGTCAGTTTAAAACACTTGATGCTCACTCCTTTATTCGGGGCGTAGTGGGTATATGAGATCCGGTTTCGTCCCTCTTTCAATTCGAGCTCAACGGGTTCGGTATCCATCCAGTCGGCTTTGGTGTAGGGAATGTCGACATCCACGAGAGTTCTCCTGTTGACGCGAAGCAGGAATTGTCGTTCCACTGTCACGGTACATACATGTGCAGTAAATCCGTACTTGCCGGCCTTGGGAATATCTACCGTGTAACTGAGCAATTCCGGGCGGTTGCCAGCTAAACTGTAGTGCACTTGCATTCCGCCATCTATGCTTTCCATGAATCTTATCTTCTCACCGTTCTCTGGTGATTTGCATGCCGCTACGGGAATGGTGATTGTGCCATCCTCGGCCACGGTGATCTTCCGAAACTTCTCAGGGATCTCTAACTGCTCAATCTCTTCCTTCTCGCTACTCACATTAGATTCTGCGAGTTCCTCACCCGTGGTCCCTATGTCTTCTGTTTTCTGATCTTCGACGATGGCCTGTCTTTTGTAGAAGCCAAGCAATTGCCAGAAACCACCGCTTGATCCGTAGTTACGCGGGGCATCTTCGGCAAGTGCTTTCCCTAACCACTCACACATCAGCACCTGTTTGAACCCCTTGGGATCTTGACACGCCTGTGATTCCAATAGAAAATCCATGGGAGGCATTCCATTGATGTGTTTGCAGAAATAAAAGTGTGGTCCCAGGACGGTGGTCCATCCGTCCGGAGTCCAGTGCGCCATAGCACCATGACCCGGGGAGGGTGCACGACGAGAAGGTATCCCAAAAGCATATCCCGAGATCTGCCCAACAAAAGCACGCGGGCCACAAATACCGCCTTTGAGGAAGAAATCCTGAATTCTCGACAGGTTCAAATCGGGTCTTACCGGCCTTTTGACTGAGCCGGTATAGGGAATGTCGGATCTAACGATACGGCAGTAACGCCATCTGTAAGGTAAGCGAGTATGGTCGGGACGGTAGTTGCGCAGCACCTTTCTAATCCAGTCGATATCTTCAAGCGTGTAGGAGTCTGGGAATACAAAGCGATAGTTCCAACCGGTACCGCCCAATTCAGAAAAGGCGGGATCCAGAATGTCGTCGTCGTATGCCTTCAGGTAATTCAGGTAGTACTTGACCAAGGACTCGGCTGCGGGAACGCCGGGATAGACATAGGTGTCACCCGTATACTGAAGGGATACAGCCAGGGCCCAAACCTGAAAGAAACCCTCGTGAGAACGTTCAGTGGCTTTCTGGATGGCTGTGTAGCTTCGCATGGCCTGACCGTAATTTCCGCCGCTGGCCCCTCTCATCGTCATGGCCTGCACGACGAGCTTGTCGTCATTGAGGAGCTTGTCGATCAGCACTTTTTCCTCTTCGCCTTTTTGCGCAAACCCGGCCAGGCGCTTCGGAGTGGCATGAGTCAGTAATGCGAATTTGGCCATGATGACCAGCTCTTGCTCGCCGACTAAAAATGCTTCAATGTCCTTCATGACAGCTCTGGCCGCCGTAAGGACCTCTTTCTGTTTTTCAGCAAAGGCAGGGTTGCCCGGGCCGTATTTCACGGTGACTTCATTGCCCATGACGGTCTTGGTAACAGCTGTGACATTCTCAAGCGCGCCGAACTGCTTGGTGAATTCGGCCTTCTTCTTTTCTTCCACCTTGGGTTCCAAGCGCGTGATCTCTTCCTTTAAATCAGCCAGCATCTTGCTGTAATGTGCCTCGAGTTTCTTCCCTTCGGGGCTCAGGCTGACCGGCACTGGTCTCCCCGCGGCAAAGACGGATGTCGATATGGCCAGGATCGTCATGATCCATATGCTCTTGATGATGTCGTGTTTCTGCATAATTCGATCTTCCTTTGTTGTAGATATGTTATCATCGCTGTCGGAATCGGCAGCGAACAATCGCCTCATAGCTGAAAAGAGTAAGGGGTTCATTCTTCCATAATTACTAGCCCGTTGACCTCCACCTCGACCAGTTCAACTACCTTGTTGTTGTCGACCTCATCGTCGGTGCCGTCTTCGAAAAGAAGCCGTACATACCGGCCCTTTGCATTGATGTCGTAGCTATGCAGTGTTGCCGCGTACGGGCTGTTGCTGGCGGGAACATCGGCTGACTTGCTCACCACCGTGGTCCATTTTTTACCGTCATCACTCACCTGGAAGGTGATCGTTTTAGGAACAAAGTGATAGCGGCCGCCGAATCCTCGAAACTGGATCTGTACCTTTTCAATGGGGCTCTTCTTCCCCAAGTCTACCTGCCACCAGGCGCCGACATCCTGGCGGTTGGCGCTGGACCAGAAATTCTCCTGGTCCTGGAACGAGAGGATCCCGTCATAAGCTTTGCCGGCATGATAATCCGGGCTGGCCTCAGAGGACGCGATCGTGGGGCGGGCAGGCGTCTTGGCAAGCCCGAGCCGGTTGCGCGGCGGGTCGGTACCATAGTTAATGGCCCTGGCATTCGCCCCGGTTGCCTTGCACATGAAAGAACGCCATCGCCATGAGTCGCGCTGGTATGACGTAAGTTTGGGTTCCACCGATTTGAGAATCAGTGCGGCTTCACCCGTATTCCCGGGCTGGGTCGGGGTCAGACCTTAGATTAAAAAATAGTGAAAATCTTCCGGTTATGTTGGCATTATCGTTAAATACTAATCTAAGGTCTGACCCCGATGCGCCTCGTGATCGACTTAATACGCGGCTCGTTCTGACGAATGAAGTTTACAATGTTCACAATTCGAGGTGAATTGCTTGGAGCGGTGGTTTCGTTTGCATGGCAGATTTCGCCTGCAATCGTTATCAATAAACTGCATAAAATAATTCTTAGCTTTATTGTTGTTTTTTTTTGTCATTTTTCGTCCCTTTTGAGCAGTTTCCTGAGGATCTGCTCATCGGTCTTGAAAGCCGTGCCATGCTGTGCATGGATCTTCAACTCTTTTGTAACATCCTCCCAGGTTTTGAAATCCTTTGTCCGCATGGCGCCATAAAAGCGCTTTGTATACGCATCGTAATACACGTAATAATACTCACCAATTTGGATAGCGGTTGGTCCCTCAACCCACAGCCCTTTAGGACTGAACGGACCCGAGACCTTCTTCCATGGCCCGGTAACCTTATCGCTCACTGCCACATGTAAGTTCTTTGCAGATGGATGCCTGGTTTCCTCTTTCGTGATCATGACATAACGATCTTGGACGTGGATGATTGTCGAATCGATCACGTTGAAACCGGGGTCATAGAAGAGACGAGTCTTCGTGTAACTCTTAAAGTCCTTCGTGGTGGTACAGTAAATCCGATGATTCCACCCAGCGTCTGCGCTTTTGGCTGTTTCCTTGAACTCGTTTGGTAATGTTGTGGCCCAGTAGATCACATACTGCTTTCCATCGGGGTCCCATGTAATCTCAGGCGCCCAGCAGTTACGGGCCGTGGGCTCGTGCGCCATGACGGAAACAAACTTCTGTTCCGACCAATTGATGAGGTCTTCAGAATGAGCGATGCCGATTCCCTTATCTGTCCAACTGGATGTCCAAACCATATGGAAGGTGCCGTCCTGTCCCTTGGTGATACACGGATCACGCATGAGTTTTCCACCCACCTTGGGTTTGAGGAATGATTGGTCGTTCTTGAGCGCTGTCCATTTCAATCCGTCCCTGCTGTAGGCTAGGTGAAGCCCATCCCCGCCGTTTCCTCGAAACGATGAAAACAGATAGACTCCTTTGTCCTTTGTATCTTGCGACATTTCTTCTCCTCCGGCAAAGCTTCCCAGCATAGCTACAGATACTACGATTACTGACCATGTTCTCATTACTATTGTCTTATGCATTCTTTTTCTCTTTTAAGGGCGGGGTCGGGGTCAGACCTTAGATTAAAAAATAGTGAAAATCTTCCGGTTTTGCTGGCATTATAGTTAACTACTAATCTAAGGTCTGACCCCGATGTGCGGTAAGCGTGAGTTCCGTCTCTGCCATCGGGAACGTACTCTTGACGAAGAACAGGAGTTTCCGCTCGTGGGTCATCGTATCTGGATCTTCAGTGAACGCACGCTCGAATCTGACTCGCCACATTCCCTCGTCTAGATCGACATGAAGCGTGGACAGGTCACAGCGTGAATCGTGCAGGATGTCGCACGCATCGAGCAACGATGCCGCGTCAGTGATGTCGATTATGACTAGATTTGAGTTCATGTTTCTTATGCCAACGCTGTGCTCAGTGTTCCGCTGGGGCTAGCGAAGCGCCCCAGTGGGTACACTGCAGCAACGTTGTTTATTATACAATTTCTAAACGAAGTTGTTTCCCTAACGCCTGGGCAAAATTCTCAAGAGTAGACAGTTTGATATCCTCTGCATGATTTTCGATCCGGGAAATAGCTGTTTTTTTTGTTTTGAGTTTGTTTGCAAGCTGTTCTTGAGTTAAGCCAACTCGTTCTCTTTCCTGTTTCAGGAGAACACCAATTTTGAATTGTTCATAACCAACATCATAATCTTTGGCGAATTCAGCATCTCTTGCTTTTCTGCCTTTAATATATTTCTGTAGATCGCTCATTTTTTCCTCCGAAAATAGTCTTTCTTCCGTTCCTCTGCAATTTCGATTGTTTGCCTAGGCACTTTCTGTGTTTTCTTTTGAAATGCGTGGGATATAACAACAAGCTTTGATCCATCAAAAAATGCCAATAGTCGAAATATGTTTGATCCTGACGCTACACGAACTTCCCAAAGGTCATCGGTATTCACCATTTTCTTGAAATATTTCGACGGCACAATCTTCTGCTCTTCAACTATTTGTAATGTCCATGTAACTTTCTTTGCTTGTTTTCCGTCAAGTTTGTCGAGAAACCGCTGAATAGGCTTTTGCCCTTCCTTTGATTCATAAAATAGTATCTCTCTAAACATAGGACAAGGTTAACACGCGGGTTAACATGCTGCAAGTGCAATTTTTTTTTATAGGGAACGCTTGGGTCTCCCTTTTCAAACCGCGTTCGCGCGGTTTGAAATAGGTGAGCACCCCGTTGTTGGCTGCCCCTTCTTCTTTCCCTGTATCCTGTCCACAACGTCCAAGTCTTACGAGGCCAATATCTCGTATCTTTAGACATGCCCGTAATCCCTGTACTTTAGCTCACTGCTGACCTGGATGGGTGCAGTAGGCCCGGAAACCGCGGTATTCGTTGTTGTACAAGAAGCTCGGGTAGATGGCGCCACGCAACGCGGTGAGGCAATGCTCCGCAGGGTCGTTACAATCGCCGCCGCGAAGCACGCGCTTCGAGTACGAAGTAGCGCCCATCGGATCTGTCACGGTCCCCGGGTAGCTCCCATACCAGTCAAGGCACCACTCACACACGTTCCCGTGCATGTCGTATAGCCCCCAGGCATTCGGCAGGTACGAACCCGCCTTGGCCGTGCCCGCGCTGGGCGCACAGTCCTGGTCGCTTCCCGAGCCGCCGTTGTCCAAGTAGCGCCCCACCTCGTCCATCCGCGGGTCGCTGCCTGTGCTCGTCAGGTTGTAACCCGAGTTCAACGCCGTCGCCGTTCCGGCCCGACAAGCGTACTCCCACTGCGACTCAGTCGGCAGGTCGAAGTCCGAAAGCGCCGTCTTCGCTCTCAGCTGGCCCATGAAGGAGTTCGCATGCACCTGGGCCGACTGCGGCCAGTTAGGGCTGATCGCGCTGTTCGCCGGGTTCTCGCGGATGTTGTAGTAGCTCACCTGCTCCACCGGCCGCGTCTGGTAGTACGTGGCGTTGTTGAAGTAGCTCGGCTTGTTCCCCATCACCAGTTCCCACTGCCGCTGCGTCACCTCGAAGACACCTATGTAAAAGTCCTCCGTCAGTGTCACCTGGTGCTGCGTCTGGTCGCTGTAGCGTCCAAGTTCGTTGGTTGGTGAGCCCATCGTGTAGGTACCTCTGGGTATCAAGCGCATCAGCAGATTAGTCGTCTTGTAAACATCACTGTTCGCGCCTCCGGGCACGTCGGCCAACGTGCGGTAGTAGGTCACTGGATACGAAGCCGCGCCTGTGCCGCCGGAGATGTCGATGGCCATGTAGTCACCCCGCGTCGCCACCACGCGATAGCACATCGGCACCAGGTTCGTTACCGTCGTGCCACCCGCCTGCGGCTTCGCATTCAGCCAGAAGGCGGCTGCGCTGCCGAACTCGCTCCACGGCCCACCCGGCGAAGGCGCCCACTCCACCCGGTAGTTGTAGTTCGTCCCGTTGTTGAGGGTGTTGTAGGACAGCCTTCCCGTCCCGTCGAACGACTGGATCGCCAGGTCGCCCGCCCGCGCCGCCGTCCCACCCGCAGCCAGCAGCAAAGCCGCCGCCACCCATCGCCACATATGCATTCGTTTCATGATGCGTTTCTCCTTTCGTTGTGTCTGTTATCTTCTGCTCCGTGCTCCGTCTGCGACCGGCCCCCATCGCCCGCACTCGCCCGCACTCGCGGACATGGCCGGTTCGCTGTTGCGATTGTCTGTCCAACGTTTAGGATCACCGTAGCCGAAACTAGGTTAGTCGAGCGAAGCGAGCCCACAAGTCTTCTTCGGCGGACGGTGCATCCGCTTGTTGAACAGGTTTTATCTTTCTGGCACACTGATTGCTATTCCTATTATATGGAGTTTTCTTTTTCGCTGATCAAGTACGAAATTTGCCGCGCAGGCAATCTTGATGGCTTTCATGTGTAGCAGAGAGTATTTTTATGCAGTTTTAGTGGGGTTGTAATGCCTCTGGAGAGGTGTAAGGAAGAGCATTTCGGGTGTTTAAGCAGTCACGGGCTCAACTGTTCATACGGCAGTGTATACAGTCGTTGTTTTAGAGCGGTTTTCATACTGCGAACCTTTCTGATGGCGGGGACTGTCCCGGACGGAAGACTTTGATGGTGACGAGCCTCGCATGGCACTTCGGGCAAAGGTCACCGGTGAAGTCGGGAAACATGCGGTGAAGCAACTCATGGGTGTCAGGCGGCTCGACTTCCGGTTCGTAAGGCTGCTGGACGAGGAAATGGCGCACCCGGTTGAGTTTTTTCCTGCATGCGCTGTGGTAAAACCCGTAGACGCGCACGCAGTGGGTGCCGCGTTCGGGCACGTGATCAAGCACCCGGCGCACAAATTCGGGTGCCGTCAGGGTAAAGGAGTCACGGGCGTGTTTCTCGGGATGCGCATAAGCGATGTTTACACTCTGCCCGTTGTAGGAGAGGATGCGCCGCTCTGAGAGCGGACCCCGGCGTATGTAGCGTCCCGCGTACTTGAGCACCGCCCCGGCATTCGAGTAGGCCTCCTCAATGCGCACATGCCAGCGCTCGCTCCCCAGGCGGTCAAGCAGGTTGAGTGTCTGCTGAAGTGTCATCGACGGCGGCGGGCGAAGTTCCGGGTCGGAGGACTTGCGGCCTTTGCCGGTGAGTCCCGCACGCAGGTACGCAATAAATTTTCCACGAAACTTGGTAGCCAGCACCGCCCCTGGAAGCAGGTATTTTGGATCGCCCGCCGACCAGTGCCCCGAAGCCGTCAACCCCCCGGCGGTGACGACGAATTGCAGGTGAAGGTGCTCCTGGAGCTCATCGCCCCAGCTCTGAAACACCCCGATCGCCCCGGGCAGACCCCCGAAGCGCCGCGTGTCACCAAGTAGCTCACGCAGCGTGTGCCAGGCCGCATGGAAGTACAGTCCGGTAAAACTCTTGCGATTCCAGCGCCACAACTCTCGCAGGCTGTCCGGCGAGGTGAACACTAACTGATGGTAAGCTGATGTGCCCCGGTATCGGGCCTATTTTCCTCGCTGAATTTTTAGCCTCGGCTGGTCCATGCTCAGAATCAGAATCATCGCCGCCGTCGGATGTAATCTGGACGAGAGATAGTAGCCCTTGTCTCCAGTGTTTCTGCATGGTTGCGCGACGAAGGATCCATCATGCGTGCGTGCCATATTAATAAACGCCTTGTTGTAGTCCAGCACCTGGCGAATGGCTTCCTTATCGCCGGACACCTGGATGCCCAACAGTGCCCAGAACATACTCAGTACATTGTCGCCATGACCATCGTTGACGCGGTTCTTTGCGTTCACTAGACCATAGGTAACAGTTTTGATATAGGCATTCGCCTCTGTCCGCTTGGCCAATTTATGAGTGATGATAGCAAGGCCCTGACACCCGACGGGGCTGTATGCGCCGCCACCGAACCGGTACCCCATATAGCCCGTCTCGTGGGTATTGTCTTTAACGCATTTGTATGCCTTTTCCACATATTGCCTCTTCAACTTGATTCCACAGTCTTCGGCTAGCTCCCACGAGAGCATAGCCAACAACGTGGTGATGGTCATAGTTCCGTAACCGTCGATCTTGACTATGTGGCCGAGACCGCCTGTGAGGAAGTTCTTGGCTTGAGGTTGACCGCTATGCATCCGGTTCTTGTAGTCGTAAATATTTTGTACTTGAGCGGTGTATAGAATCTCAACCAACTGCTCAATGGTCTTGAGAACCTGTCTGTCCTTGGTCTTCTGATAATACTCGCACAGAAATATGCACTGGTAGGACACTGGCCATGTCCACGTTCCTTCGCCGGGAGCTTTGTTCCACACCTTTACCAATTTTCGAACCTCGGTCATCCTATTCTGTGACAGGAAGGCCAAGCCGACCGTCGCCTTGGTCTGGCACCCTTCCATGAATGGGTTCTTTTGCTTCGTTAGGTACTTCAGCGCGTCGGAGACAAGCTTGTCAGACTTGCGGCATTTGAACGGAAAGGTATTGCTGAAGCGACCGATGGGCTCCAGCCGAATCTCGACCGTCTTCTCTTTACCCGCACGGATAACTTTGAGAGTCAGAAGACCTTTGGCGCCTTCACTGTCCTCGATAGCATTCCCGAAATCCATAATGGGACCTTCGATACCCGGCGTGGATGCAATGCCGTAAGCTTTCCCGAATATGTGCTTTGTGGTGAATGCCGTGCCATTGACACCAATGATCTCATCATTGAGTTTGAGTTCCACGGACGCGGGAGACTTCGGGAAGATATACTTCACGACAAACGACTTTTCGTATATCGGGGTCGGACCACGATAAAGCATTGTTAGTTAAACACTTAACTACATTTCAACACCCAAATACACCCCTTAGAGCTTCTTTTAATGGTCAAAAATCAAACGTAAGAGACTAGGATTTCTTTACCAAACCACCTTTTTTCCTTAAAACCCTAAAACATACCAAAAAAACGCATCTAAGGCCCATTTTCAGCCATTCAAACACACTTATATTGTTATATCATAAGCATTTATCGTGGTCCGACCCCAATACTAAGCATTTATCGTGGTCCGACCCCAATACGAAGATAAGATGTTTCGACCAATGCTTCGTAGTCATCAAGTGCCATCATAACAACTGCAGTGTTACGACGTTTTGTAATCACAACAGGATTGTGATCCTCACAGACTTTACTCATTGTGTCAGAGAGTGTTTCTCTAGCTTCAGTATATGTTATTGCATTCATAATATGTACAGGATAGCGTACATTTGATTGATTTGTCAACTATCTTAAATAGTATCACGGTAGGAACGCCCCTTGCGGGGCGCCCCCCGTACAGATCCAGGCGTGCGGTTTTCTCACACCGGGCTCCTCGTTTTGAACTTTCGCTACTTCCGTACCAGATCGCAGATTGCTGACTAACATCGTGAAATTCATCTCTCTGTAATCTCTGTTCGCTATACCGGCAGTACAGATTGCATATGTATTTCGGTCTTTCTATCCCGCATATGGTCCATCCTCCGACGCATTCATCACGCCAGTCCCTTCGCCGACCCTGCTGGATACAGAGCACATGTATGCGGCTCTCCTCGAAGACCACGCCATAGCAGGCGCAGCCACGAAGGCGGGCCACTCAGACTACTATGAACTGGTCTGACTCCCCTGACTTAAAACCCATCTGTTCCGATTCGGTTTCGTCTCTTCACATACCACGGTTTTTTCCGTGGAGGTGCAGGGGCCTCCCACGTTTCGCACATATCTCTTACCACATGCCATGCTCTTAGACTCCGACAGCTGCCCATCCCTTGCGCTCCGGTGTTTATTCCAACCCCAACAGGTGTCCCCGTCAAAGTAACCGTTTATGTCGGTATGGACGTTAAGGGCTTCCGAGACGTTGAAATCGTCGCCCACTGCATCTAAACCTTTTCACGAAGCTGAATTTCTTTAGGGGATTACGGTTCCCCTTACGGCCTGCGGTATTCTCTGTGTACGCTTAACCTCCATTGTTCGCACCGCACCACGGTACTCCGCAGGAGGTCCAACACTCGACACACTGCGAGGAGCTTAACTCGCCATGACAGGGACTTTCACCCCGCTAGATATGTGCACCCTCGTGGCGCACCAACGTTTAAATCACCGGCAAAGTGACCGCGCAACGCGCGGTTACTTTGTACGGTGGATTTTTTTGTTGGAAGGTCTCTTCTTCTCTTGTTTTAGGAATACAAGCTTGTCACGTTTGTATTGCAACGTGAGCCCACAGACATTGCCAATGCTAGTGAGAAACTGATCTGTTGGCATTCCTGCTACATCTGATTTCTCTACAATGAAAGTTCCTTTAGGAATGTCAAAGGGGAGTTCTATCCCTTTGATTTCGGAAACTTGCTTCATTACTTCACGAATATCTTTCTTCTCGAATGAGATACGAATTTCGTCCTCGAGTGTACGACAGATATCACGGATAAAGTAGAGCTTGTACAGTTTCTGTTCTGCATCACGTATGCGTTGCTCAAGTGTCTTTTTGCCAAAACCTCGTTCACCCCAATCAAAATCTCCAAATTGAAGACTCGACATAGGGGTACCAGAGGTCACGGTAGTCGTGTTCGATCCATCTAGAGACGTACTCAAAGAAAACGAGCTAAAAGTAGAATGGGTTGTGTTGCCTCCACCTGAAATCGTGTTTTTCTTATAGTCAATGGCGTTTGCGCATTGGACTATTACGAAGACCATGGCTACGGTAACTACGGTTTGTTTTTTCATGTTATTTTTCCTTCTAAAGTGTGAGCTAACGCACGCGGTTTACCGCGTCGCTGTTCAGCTCCTTGTTAGCGTGATGTCTGTATGTTGTCGGATTCTACATCTATCCAATCCAGAACTCGTCTCTGTTTAAGATCGTATACATTCATAAAAGAAACAATCGTCTGTTGCATGTTTCCAGTGCTATATGCAACGACATTCGCTTTGACAAACACGAACCGCTTGTTTTCTGAAATACGTACCTCTTGGATCGAAGAATGTCCCAAGGAGTCAAAAAGAACATGCTCGACTTCTTCGTTAGGGCCTTGCTCATCTGGATATTGAATTCCAACACTGGTGTCTTGCAACACAAGGGTTGCGGTTCCATTTCTCGGCAAGACAAGTTGAATACGCATTTCTTCTTCAGCCTTGCTGAGATCCAGTGTTGTTGCATCATTCCAGATAGAAAGCAATGTTTCAGGTTTGGGGTTTGTGACACACCCGGCAATCAAGAGGACGGCAAGGCAGAAGTTAAGATATCTCATAATCAATTCCTCGCACTAACGTTTAAATGAGAGGGGTTCTAAAGGGGTCGGACCACGATAACTCGTTCGTATGTATCATGTTAAGTCCTCAAAATGCCATCAAAAAGGGGCTTAGAGGCGTTTTTTGTGTACGAAAAGAGGTTCTAAGGATCAGTCGTACGGTGTTGTAGTTTCCTTAATGGTCCATTTGTTGGTTGAGACTTCTTTGATTGTGAAATTAGACAATACCGCTTTCTGATACCCATCAGCTCACGATAACCGCACCAGTCCCAGTCAGAGGGGTGGGGAACAATACCAGCACGTACCATGTTGAGATCAATATACTTCATGCAATTCCAAAGATAGTCCCCTGAATCGATAATGGTGCAGTGAAATCTACCGCCCCAAAATGCCCCAGAGCGCTTTTTTCTGATGTTATAGAATTCTGCGAATTCCCCCTCGAGTTTCTGCATCAGTTTGCTAATAGTCTCAGGCGCATCTGCACGTATGAGCAGGTGAGTGTGGTTGGATGTGATACAGTATGTCATCAGCGACACGTTGAATTCTGTCAGAGCAATCCTGAGCCTATCTCTAT
>Ga0307990_1001544_pt1 | contig 19293 bp, 12 predicted proteins | sample EllFjometagen129_FD_203168 | JGI IMG/M metagenome (GOLD analysis project Ga0307990, IMG submission 203168) | Marine microbial communities from Ellis Fjord, Antarctic Ocean - #129 | ecosystem: Environmental > Aquatic > Marine > Unclassified | place: Southern Ocean | collected 2014-10-08
AACGTTATCACCCTGCTCTAAAGTCTCTTTGATGACGTCAAAAATCGTTTCGACTATGCGCGCAGACTCACGCTTGGAGACCCCAATTCGCTCATACACCAGCTCAACCATATCGGCTTTAGTCATGAACATCTACCCTTCTCTCAAAAAGTACCGCTTTCAGCGCACTTCACCTGCAAATGTATTTTCTATCCCTTTAGTTATTTTGGCAATAATCGCATTTACTTTTTTATCTGTCAAGGTTTTATTCATATCCTGAAAAGTAAGTCTGAAAGCCAGACTTACTTTTCCTGCGGGCAGGGTCTCACTCTGAAAAACATCGAAGACTTCCGCAGCAATCAACAATTTATGCTGCTTACGAAAATAGTCCAAGATATCTGCAGCGAGAATCGAATCTGCGAGCAAAAATGCGAGATCACGATAGACCGCCGGATAACGAGCCAGCCCCTGATAGGCTATCGTCTTTGCGGCAGAAGCCTCAAGTAATGGTTTTAAGGCAATTTCAAAAAGGAGGGTGTCACTATCAATCTCATAGTTGCCAGCTACCTCATGATGTAATTGGCCAACAGAGCCAACCACTTGATTATCAAGCTTAATAGCGGCTGCCCGGCCGGGAGTCAAGCACTTATAATAATTTTCTGAATGAAAAGACAAATCAATCCGCAAATCTGTTGCCAACGCTTCAATCAAACCCTTGAGATCAAAGAAATCCAAGTTCCCATCCGGTGCCGAAAAATGATCACGATAGCGCTTGCCTGAAGCAACCCCGGCCAGAAAAAGCTCTTCGGAAGGTAATTTCTCGCCGGCTAAGCCGTAAAAGTTGCGCCCGACTTCAAAAAGTCGTACATCTTTAACATTAACCCGCAGATTGTCCTTAAGGTTAGTCAACAATCCCGGCAACAGTGAGGTCCGCATAACCGCCATTTCGGAACTTATCGGATTACGCAGATGGACAAAGTCATAAAAACGGCTTTCGCGGGCAAGCTGCAGTGTCGTAACTGCATCAGGATCAATAAAACTGTAGTTAACCGCTTCTTGATAACCATAGGCCCTGACAATTTCTCGTAAACGCCGTAAACTGGCAACTTCAGGCCGGTCGATGACCTCGGGATCGCAAAGTTTAGCCGCCGTCACCGGAACCTGATCATAACCATAGATCCGGACAATCTCTTCAATAAGATCGACTTCCCGTTCGATATCAAAGCGGTAGGCCGGAGGAGTGACCATAAAACCGTCACTTTGTTCTTTGACAATTTTAATCTGGAGACGTTCTAAGATATCTTTTACAGCGGCAAAATCAAGCTCCAGACCCAGTAGTTTATTTGCCTGAGAGGGTCGTATGAAAACTTCAGGCATTACCCGAGGTTCAGGATGAATATCGAGAACACCATGTGCTACCCGTCCATGAGCCAGGTTCTGCAGAAGTTCGGCGGCCCGGTCAGCGGCCCGCCCCGTGGCTTGCGAATCGACCCCACGTTCAAAACGATAAGAGGCTTCCGTCCCCAAATTAAGGATACGGGCCGAACGTCGAATTGAAGCGGGCTGAAAAAAAGCACTCTCAATAAGCACATTTTTAGTTTGTGGATTGATCTCCGAATTTAGTCCACCCATGATTCCGGCAATCGCAACCGGCCCCTGACCATCACAGATCATCAAAGTATCCGGATCGAGTTGACGTTCGCTCTCGTCAAGGGTGACAAAATCTTTTCGCGCGCCAGCGCGGCGTACATCGATGCGGCGTTCACCTAAAAGATCAAGATCGAAGGCGTGAAGAGGTTGGCCGGTTTCAAGCATAATGTAATTGGTTACGTCGACAACATTGCTGATCGAGCGCACTCCGGCCGCCCGTAAACGAGTTTTCAACCACAGGGGGGATTCTTCGAGAACAATATCCTCAACGACACGACCCACATAACGGGGACAAAGCTCAGGATCACTGATCTTGATCGAAGCCAGGTCGGCTACATTTTTATCACTGCAAACAAGTTCAATCGCCGGCATTATAAAGGGGCGTTTATAGATGGCCGCCATCTCTCGGGCAACTCCGATAACGCTTAGACAATCACCGCGATTCGGAGTGATCTCAAGTTCGAGCACCGTATCTTGTAAATTCAAAAGTTGAACCACGGGTTCACCCAAAGCCATATCAGCCGGTAAAATCATAATTCCGGCAGACTCCTCTTCCAGCCCGAGTTCAGAGGTCGAACAGAGCATTCCGTTTGAAACAATACCCCGAATTTTAGACTTTTTAATGGCCAACCCGTTGGGCAGGCGCGTGCCGACAGGAGCCAAGGCAACCTTGTCACCCGACTGCATATTGCTCGCCCCACAGACGATCGTCAGTTCTTGAATACCGTCATTAACCGTACAAAGTGACAGTTTATCGGCTTCAGGATGAGGTTGCATAGCCGTTATCTGAGCACTGATCACCCGATCAAGGGCCACCGGACACAACTGCTCGATAGCAGCGACCTCAAGCCCGGCCATAGTTAAACGCGCTGCTGCATCTTCAGGGTCGATCCCATTAAGGTCGACAAAATCGGACATCCAGTTCCAGCTTATGAGCATTGAAATACCAAAAAATCAGACAAAAAATTAAGGTGGAAATACCAAGAAAAGAGCTATTAGAATTGCCGCAAAAAACGCAAGTCATTTGCAAAAAAAAGACGCAGATCATCGATCCCGTAACGCAGCATCGCCAAGCGCTCAACCCCCATCCCAAAGGCAAAACCGGTAAACTCTTCGGGATCGTAATTGACAAACTTGTAGACCGCCGGATCGACCATACCGCAACCCAAAATCTCAAGCCACCCAGTCTGACCACAAACCCTGCAACCCTTGCCTTTACACATCACGCACTCGATATCGACTTCGGCACTAGGTTCGGTAAAGGGGAAATAACTGGGCCTAAAACGGACTCCGGCCTTACTGCCAAAAAAGGCGTGCAGAAAAGCCACCAGAACCCCCTTAAGATCTGAGAAGGTGACATCTTTATCAACCAGAAGTCCTTCGATTTGATCAAACATCGGTGTATGGGTGAGGTCGGAATCACAGCGATATACCCGACCCGGTGCAATAATCTTAACCGGGGGTCGCTGTTTTTCCATAACCCGCACCTGAACTGGTGAGGTATGGGTACGCAGGACAACATCGTCGGACACGTAAAAAGTGTCCTGCATCTGCCGGGCGGGGTGATCTTTAGGAATATTTAAAGCTTCGAAGTTATAATAATCAAGTTCAATCTCAGGGCCTTGAGCAACCGAAAAACCCAATCTCGTAAAAATCGAGCAGACATCATCGGTCACCCGAGTAATCGGGTGAATGCCGCCTGCCGATTGACGTCGACCAGGCAAGGTTACATCAACCGCCCCGGCAACGATAAGACGCTGTTGTTCAGCTTCCTCCAGAACCCGCCGAGCATCATCAAGAACAACTTGAATCTGCTCTTTGATCTGGTTGGCAAGTTTTCCAATTACAGGCTTCTGCTCAGGAGGCAGATCAGACAAACCTTTTAAAAGGGCCGTTAACGACCCTTTACGGCCCAGGATATTAACCCGTAAAGTCTCAACTTCATCAAGAGATACAGCTTTACCAATTAACGCTCGTGCCTCATCCAGCAAGCCCTGCAAACGATCTTCCATGAAGGATCAGTTAGCCAGGGTAGCGCTGGCAATATCAGCGTATTTTCCGAAAGCGGCCGGATCATTGACCGCGATATCGGCAAGTATCTTACGATCAACTTCAACATTGGCCTTGGTCAACCCATCGATAAAACGGCTATAAGAGAGGCCATGCAAACGCGCTGCCGCATTAATCCGTATAATCCAGAGACGACGAAAGTCACGTTTCCGAACCCGCCGGTCACGATAGGCGTAGTTTAAAGCCCGATCAACGGTTTCTACGGCACTACGAAAAAGTTTACTACGGCCACCACGATAGCCTTTAGCCATCTTCAATATTTTTTTATGTCTTCTAGTGGCTTTAAATCCACCTTTAACTCTGGGCATTTTTCATAACTCCTGATTAGTACCTTACAGGTTATTTTCGGTTTGAAAAAACAAGAAAATGTTCTGATAAGAGTACTTATTTGTGGGCCGAAAAGGCCACTTTTGGGTTGCGGTTTCGACTCCGCATTCGGACGTTCTTAAAATAAGAACTTTTTTATTTAGAGGTAGGGCAACATGCGGCTGATACCACGCTGATTGGCACTGTCAACCAACGTTGACTTACGCAGATTACGCTTCCTTTTCCGGCTTTTACAATTCAGCAAATGGCTGGCGTAAGCTTTCCGACGAACCACTTTGCCGGTTCCGGTAACCTTAAAGCGCTTTTTGGCCCCGCTGTTAGATTTCATTTTCGGCATGATCTTTACTCCTTAGGATTTATATTTTTAATCATTTCGTTTTTTTAAGAGGTCCTAAAACCATCATGAGCTGGCGACCTTCGCGTTTGGCATGCTGTTCAACCACACCATACTCTTTAACCCGCTCCGCCACTTTAACTAACAAGTCGTGACCCTGATTAGTATAAGCCATCTCACGACCACGAAAACGGATAGTCACTTTAACCTTGTCGCCACCCTCAAGGAAACGCACAATACTCCTTATTTTAACCTCAAGATCGTGCACATCAGTTCCCGGCCGCATCTTGATCTCTTTAACCTGGATTACGGTCTGTTTCTTCTTGGCCTCCTGGGCTCTTTTGCTCTCTTGATACTTAAATTTTCCGTAATCCATCACCTTGCATACAGGTGGACTGGCATGGGGAGAAACCTCAACCAGATCAAGACCCCGTTCTTCGGCATAGAGCAAAGCCTCAGCGGTATCTATAACCCCAATCTGCTCTCCGGCATCACCGATGAGCCTGACCTGGGAAATCCTTATCTGACGATTAACTCTTACTTTTTCAGCAGCTATGGGGAAACCTCCTGTTTACTTTAGCGTCCCATTCTAATTTACGACGAAGTCGCCTTCAACTCATCTTTCAAGTGGGCAATAAAACTCTCCACACTCATCGGATCTAGACTTTCACCTTGCTTACGTAAACGCGGAGCTACAGTCTTAGACGAAACTTCCTGATCGCCAATAACCAACATATATGGTATCTTATCGAGCTGGGCTTCACGGATCTTTTTCCCCAGCTTTTCATTGCGCAAATCGGTTTCGACCCGAAAATCAACATCCCGCAAGGCGGCGGCCACTTGTACCCCATAATCATTATGGGCGTCAGTAACTGTCACTATGCGAACCTGTTCGGGAGCCAGCCAGAGCGGAAAGGCTCCAGCGTAATGTTCGATCAGGATACCGATAAAGCGTTCAATCGATCCTAAAATAACCCGATGCAGCATTATCGGCCGATGTTTTTCGCCATCCGAGCCTATATAGCTCAAATCAAAGCGTTCAGGCAAGGTAAAATCGCACTGGATCGTAGCACACTGCCAGTCACGCCCTAACGCATCTTTGAGTTTAACATCAATTTTAGGCCCATAAAAAGCCCCATCGCCAGCATTAATTACATACTCCAGTTCGTTTTCCGCCAGAGCCTGACGCAGAGCCTCGGTAGCCCTTTCCCAATCGGCATCACTGCCGATCGATTTCTCTTCGGGACGAGTACTGAGCTCCATCGAATAGGAGAAGCCGAAGAGATTCATAATCTCGGCAACAAATTCAAGGATTCCGGTAATCTCCTGCTGGAGTTGTTCCGGAGTACAGAGAATATGGGCATCGTCCTGGGTAAAACAGCGCACCCGCAAGAGACCGTGCAAAACCCCGGAAGGCTCATGTCGATGCACGGTTCCAAGTTCGAAATAACGTAAAGGCAGATCCCGATAGCTGCGCAGATGCGATTTGTAAATCAGCATATGAGCCAGACAGTTCATCGGCTTAATGCCATACTCCTGCCCTTCACCAGAATCGCTGGCATCCTCTTTGATCCGGGTAAAATACATATTTTCCCGGTAATGATCAAAGTGACCCGAACGTTTCCAGAGATCAACCTTGAGCATCTGCGGGCCCATGACAATCTGATAGCCCCTTTTCAAATGCTGGCGCCGTTCAAAATCTTCCAAGATCGTCCGTAAAAGAGCACCCTTCGGATGCCAGATCACAAATCCGGCACCGGCCTCATCCTGAATACTGAAGAGATCGAGCTCCTTGCCGAGTTTACGATGATCCCTCTTCTTCGCCTCTTCAAGCAGAAAAAGGTGCGCCTGTAAAGCCTCTTTATCGGCAAAAGCGGTTCCATAGATACGCTGCAACATGCGGTTTTTTTCGTCACCGCGCCAATAGGCACCAGCAATACTCAATAATTTGACACTACCTTTTAAATAGGAGGTATTTGGCAGATGCGGCCCCCGGCAGAGATCGACAAAATCGCCACTCTGATAGAGGGAAAGGGGCTCATTTTCGGGCAGATCACTGATCAGCTCAACCTTATACTTTTCACCCATCTCACGAAAGAGGTCTAGCGCCTCCTGGCGCCCGACCTCGCGACGCACAAAAGTCCGTCCCTTCTTAATCTGAGCCTTCATCTGCTTCTCTATAGCCTGCAGATCTTCCGGCGTAAAAGGTTTTTCAACATCGAAATCGTAGTAGAAACCATCCTTAATGGAGGGACCAATGGTCACTTTCGCGTTTGGGAAAAGCACCTGTACGGCTTCCGCCATGACATGAGCGGCACTATGGCGCAGGACATGAAGCCCCTCGTCTGAAGCTTTCTCGACCAGAAAGATCTCATCACCATCCGCTGGCAAACTCTTAAGATCGACCAGGTTTTCACCAATCCGCGCCGCCACCACCTCACGCAGACGACTCTTATCCTGATCAACTACCAGCTCAAGCAGGGTTCTACCGTCAGCGGCAAGGGTCAAGGGTGGAGAATTTTCCGATAAGTGAAGAGTCAGCATAGGGTTTAACTACAGCCTTAAATTTATTGATACTTTAATATTGCCCGGGGTAAAATCCTCACCCACAGAAAACAAAAATAGAGGCGCCACATACCTCGGCAGATAACAAACCCACCGAACGTGACACCTCTAACAAATTTTCGTGGTAGGCACAGGCGGATTTGAACCGCCGACTTCTACCGTGTCAAGGTAGCGCTCTCCCCCTGAGCTATGCGCCTACAAAATATTTGGTGCTTTTGCCATTCTACAGCGGCGGGAGAGCTAGTTAACAATTTTACCCACCAATGTCAAGACTTTTTCGCCCCAACCATTCACCTAAGCCATAGCTGGCTAAGTTAAAGCTTGAGATTTCAGATTTTTATTGCCATCATCTTTTACTTTGCCATTTCGTTCCCTCAGCCGAATCTTTCAAGACTACCCCCTTTTCGTCAAGAAGGTCTCTTATGCGATCGGCTTCAGCCCAGTTGCGGGCCGCGCGAGCAGCAGCCCGCCCTGCAATCAACTCCTCAATTTCCACCGCATCCAGCTGACCACCAGCGTTACCGGTGGTTCTCTGGAGAAATTCCCGAGGGGCCACTTGCAACAGACCCAAAGTCCCACCAAGCTCACACAAAACGCCCGCCACTTTGGCGGCCACTTGAGGATCGATAGCAATCTTCTCCTCATCAAGCCAACGATTGCTCTCTTTGCTGATCTCAAAGAGAACTGCGACCGCGGCCGCACTGTTAAAATCATCATCCATAGCGGCAATAAAATCCTGCCGCCAGGTCTCAATTTTGTCGTCCAGAGTAGACGACTCCGCCACCGTAGCACCTGCCGCTTTCTCTAAAAGTCGATCCAGAGACTGGTAGAGCCGCTCCAAACCAGCTGCGGCAACCGCCACGCTCTCCTGCGAAAAATCGATCGGTGAGCGATAGTGACTGGAAACCACAAAAAAACGTAAAACCTCAGGATGACACTCTTCGAGCAGTTCGCGAATCGTCAAAAAATTACCCAGCGATTTTGACATTTTCTCCTGATCGATATTGACAAAACCGTTATGCACCCAATAATTAGCTAAAGGTTTACCGCTGGCCCCTTCCGACTGGGCAATCTCATTTTCATGATGGGGAAACACCAAGTCCTTACCCCCTCCATGGATATCAAAAGTATCGCCGAGAAACTTTTGACTCATGGCCGAACACTCGATATGCCAACCGGGACGCCCCTCACCCCAGGGACTGGGCCAGCTCGGTTCACCGGCCTTACTGCTTTTCCAGAGAGCAAAGTCGAGCGGTGACTCCTTACGGTCATCAACTTCAATCCGGGCTCCAGAGAGGAGATCGTCAACATTTTTGCCGGAAAGTTTGCCATAACCATTAAAACTCTGCAAACGATAGTAGACATCGCCATCGACTGCGTAGGCCAAGCCCTTCTCCTCAAGCTGACGCACAAGACTGATAATCTCTTCAATATGATCAGTCGCGCGCGGCTCATGGGTGGGCTTGAGCAGCCCCAAACGATCCATATCCTTATAGAACTCATCGATATATTGTTCTGCCAACGCCTTCCAGGTGATACCGCGCTCGTTTGAGCGCTTAATGATCTTATCATCGATATCAGTGAAGTTGCGCACAAAATTGACATCATAACCGCGATATTTAAGATAACGATAGATCACATCAAAGACCACCAGCGAACGAGCATGGCCAATATGACAAAGATCATAAACCGTCACCCCACAAGCATAGATGCCAATTTTACCGGGTTCCAAAGGGACAAACTCTTCTTTGCGACGATTCAACGAATTATATATCTGCACTTTCAAACCCTCTCTCTAAAATTTTAAGCTCCGACCAAAACGGCAATCATGACCGCATCACATTTCAATCATTCAGCCCATCTTTTTTCATTTTCCGATCTTGACATTATATTTTTTTTAGTCTAGAAGTGTCAACTCTTTTCGACCTGGACATTTTAATCAGACAGATTGATGGAATAATTGAGAAGCTATAATTGCTTTGCCGAAGTGGCGGAATTGGTAGACGCGCATGGTTCAGGTCCATGTGAGTGCAAGCTTGTGGAGGTTCGAGTCCTCTCTTCGGCACCAAAATCCTGAAAGGGCTGTAATCTTAACTGGTTACAGCCCTTTTATTTTGCCTGTTTGCATATATTTGTGGTTTTGAGATGGACCCCCTGGCGGAAAAGCTGACAACTGTGATTTACCTCTCATAAAAATAATGGCACGAGATTTCTGGGAAAGAGTTACCAATGATAAACGAATTTCGATAAAATTCAGAAAATTTTTAGAGCACGGAAACCCAATAGACTTGATGTGAATTCAGCTTAAAAACAACCACTCATTGGCGCAAAAGATCACAAAACAAGGAGTGAACAATCAAAATGCCACTCGAAATACTTCAAATCAAAATTTTGCAAGACAATTATGCCTATCTTCTAACTGAAGAGACAACCAGAAAGGCAGCGGTTATTGATCCAGGTAGCGCAAAACCAGTCCTACAAACCCTGCTCGCAAACAACCTTAGCCTTACCCATATCCTTTTGACCCACCACCATTACGACCATAGCGGAGGAGTGGCTGAGCTTAAAAAACAGTATCCGAAAGCTGAAGTTGCCATCCACAAAAATGATGCCGGCCACCTGACCGTAACCGCTGACCGCCAATTACAAGAGGGTGAAACTCTTACATTTGGCAACACTCCAATCAAGATCCTCCATCTACCCTGCCACACCCGCGGCCATGTTGCCTTTCTCGTTAACGATGCCCTTTTTACCGGAGATACCCTCTTTACCGCCGGTTGCGGCAAATTTTTTGAGGGTACGGCAACCGAAATGCTAGGAAATTTAAAACGCCTCAAAAGCCTGCCTGAAACCACTATAATCTATTGCGGCCATGAATATACAGTGGAAAATCTGGAACATGCCCAACAGGCCGACCCGACCAATCAAAACATTAACGAACGCCTGCAAAAAGCCCGCCAGAAACAGGCCGAGAGCATTCCTTTGGTGCCGGCAACCATGGTCCTTGAATTTGCAACTAACCCTTTTCTCAGGCTTGACAACCACACCCTGCAACAACAGTTAAAAACCACAAACGAACTTGACACCTTAATCGCACTTTACCATATCTACTATCGAGAAACACCATCCATCTAAACATACCCAGAAAAATTAAATCATGCCCACAATTCAATCATCACTCAACACAACCCTGAAAGTCACTTTGTTCGCCGCAACTATCCTGCTGCTACTGACCGTCGGCCGTTGGTGGTACGGCGGCCATGATATCTCCCGATTTATTGTCTGTGGCGACAAATTTACAGATGTAGCTAAAGTACCGACCCCTTTAACCGTTCTTAGAAATAGCGCTGGGTACGATGGCCAATTTTTTGCACGTTTGGCCTTCTCTCCTCTAGACCAGAGGAAGAGCGCTTACGGTATTACTTTAGATTCACCACCTTATCGCCAACAGCGCATCATCTATCCTATACTTGCATGGATGATGGCAAGCGGTAAAGCTGAACGGGTTCCTTGGGCCCTGGTATTGGTAAACTTTTTAGCTCTGGTAGGAATAACGGTTATTGCTGCAATCATAGCGAGACGCTTCCACCTCAATCCTGGCTATGGGCTTTTGATCATGTTAAGTGGTGGCTTTATACTTAGCTTTGGTCGCAATCTAGCCGAACCGTTGGCCGGTTTTTTCGTTCTTCTAGCGCTCTATTTTTTACTTGAAAAACGTTTGGCTACTTGTGCTATTTTCGCATCGGTTGCTGTTTTAACTCGGGAACCTGCCATAATCACCTTCGCTGCGGTCGGATTGCTGACAATGTGGAACTGTTTTAAGGAGGAAAAAAGACCTCGGGATTACTCCTTCCTCTGGCTTTTGCTACCATTGGCACTCTATATAGCTTGGCAAACATATCTGACAAAAATCTGGGGGCAACCCCCGACTACGACCGGACCATCTCTCAACCCATGGCCTTTAAATGGTTTTTTCACCCAACTCTTTCAACACCCATATCGGGAAAAACCATTAGCTTGCTTTATCTTACTACTCTATCTAAGCTGGCATCTCTGGTTATCACTGGAAGTTCTGGCTTCATTTAGAACACCTGCTAAAACATGGGGCCCTGAAACCAAGAGCTATCTTCAAAGTATTCGCTTAGCCTGGATTTTCTGGACTCTTTTTGCAGCTTTTTTACCAATCTGTATATGGGAAGACGATTGGGGTTTTACACGAATATTAGCGGAATGGAGCATGCTGAGTTGGCTCTGCCTGTTTGCAGCCAGCAAAAAACCAAGCAAACACTTGATATACTTTACTCTGTTGCTGGCGGCTGGCTCCATACTGAGACTATGCTTGAGACCATAATTTTTTTGACTTAAAGTGAAAATGCAAATGACTTTCCATTAACCGGCCCAATCAATTCTCAACAAAACCATAAAATAAAACTGGAAACAACAATGAATAATACTTCCTCACCCGAAACTATCTACCTTAAAGACTACCAGCCACCGGCTTTCCAGGTGGAATCAATCAAGCTCCACTTTGCCTTATCCCAAGAGAGGACGCTGGTTACCAATACGATGCGGCTGAAACACGCCTCGGGGAGCCCGAAAGATCAGCCTTTACGACTTGACGGGCGCCAACTGGAACTGCTCAGGGTGACCCTGGACGGAAACCTTTTAGACCCTAAGCAATACAGTGTCAATCCGGAAAGCCTGGTTATCGAAGATCTTCAGGCGGAATTCACGCTTGAGATCGTCACTGCAATCAACCCCAAAGGTAACACCAGCCTGGAGGGTCTCTACGCCTCGGGATCGATGCTCTGCACTCAGTGTGAAGCACATGGTTTCAGTCGTATCACCTACTTTCTCGACCGACCCGACATCCTGACCTGTTTTACAACTACGATTGAAGCCGCGCAAAAAGAGTTTCCTGTCCTCTTAAGCAATGGTAACTTGATCGAAGAAGGCATGCTTGATGATGGTCGTCATTTTGCCGTCTGGCAGGATCCTTTCAAAAAGCCAGCCTACCTTTTTGCCCTGGTTGCCGGCAGGCTGACAACTTTAAAGGATAGCTTTACAACGATGTCCAGACGTCAGGTCGCGATTCACTTTCATGTCGAAGAGCAGAACCAAAACAAGTGTGACCATGCTATTGCCGCCCTGAAAAAATCGATGCGCTGGGATGAGGAGGAGTATAGCCGGGAATATGACCTTGATCTCTACCAGGTAGTCGCTGTCGATGACTTTAATTTCGGGGCGATGGAAAATAAGGGCCTCAATATCTTCAACTCAAAGTATGTTTTAGCCTTACCTGAAAGCGCCACTGACAGTGATTACGAAGCTATTGAAGGAGTCATTGCCCACGAATATCTGCACAACTGGACTGGTAACCGGATCACCTGCCGGGACTGGTTTCAGTTGAGCCTGAAAGAGGGGCTGACCGTTTTTCGCGACCAACAGTATGGCGCTCAAGCCTATCCCGGCGGCGGCCGTCGAATCCGTGAGGTCCGGCGTTTGCGGAATTTTCAGTTTCCTGAAGATGCAGGCCCTCTGGCGCACCCGGTACAACCCAAAGAGTATGTCGAGATCAACAATTTCTACACAACTACGGTCTACGAAAAAGGGGCCGAAATCATCCGCATGCTACAAACTCTGCTCGGTGAAGAGGGTTTCAAAAAAGGTATGCAGATTTATTTTGAGCGTCATGACGGCCAGGCCGTAACCATTGAAGATCTGCTTAGCGCCTTGAGCGCTGCCAGCAATTATGACCTTGAGCAATTTCACCGTTGGTACGACCAAGCCGGAACTCCCCACTTAACTGTTTCACAAGCGTGGCAGCCCGACACCAAAGAGTTTATTTTGACAGTTGAGCAAGATTTTCCAACAACTCCGAAAGAAACCGAAAAACTACCTCTGCACCTGCCTTTAACGCTTGCCTTGCTGGATGCAGAGGGCAACGAACAGGCCGTGACCCTAGCTGGTGAATCTAAACCCGGCCCAGCTGGGAGCCGCGTTCTTGAAATCAAACATAAAAAAGAGAAGTTCCGCTTTCAAGGTTGCGACCGCAAACCGACCATCTCTCTTTTACGCGACTTTTCCGCTCCGATCCAGCTAAACTGTGACTACGGTAAGTCCGAACTGGCTTTTCTGGCCGCCCATGACAACGATCCCTTCAGCCGCTGGGAAGCGGTCCAGAAACTGGCTTTAAATGAAATTACAAACCTCCTGAAAAGTTCTGAAAACCCGGAAGACTATGCAATCGATGATCTTTTCAGCCAGAGTTTCGGTGCTCTTGTCAACCGAAAATGGCCGGCAACTGAAGCTGATGGCATCTCCGAGCTTTTGATCCTACCCGATGAAATCTATATCGGTGAACAGTTAGACGAAATTGACCCCCAGGCAATCTCCAAGGCTCGACAAATTTTACGCAAAACCCTGGCCCGTCAGTGGCAAAAAGAGCTTGAAAAACTCTACCGCCAGATGCAGACCTCTGGCCCTTATCGACCTGAACCAGCAGAGATGGCCCAGCGACGCTTAAAAAATATCGCCCTTGACTACCTCGCAGCGTTAGGCCCTGAAGGGCCGGCATTCGCTCTTTGTCGGCAACAATATAGTGTTGCCGACAACCTGACCGACCGGTTGGCGGCCCTTTCCGGCCTCCTTGAAATAAACGCCGCTAAAGCTGAGCTCGAGCTTGATGAATTCTACCACCGCGGCAAAAAAGATCCGCTCCTTAAAGACCGCTGGTTTGCCTTGCAAGCCGCACTCCGCCATCCCGACACAACTAAAAGGATAGCAGAGCTGACCCTCCACCCCGATTTTAACCGTAACAATCCAAACCGGGTCAGAGCTCTGCTCGGCACCTTTGCCGCAGCCAACCAATCCGCTTTTCATCAGCCGGATGGTTCCGGCTACCAACTTTTAGGCAGGGAGATTGCCACTCTCGACAAAACCAACCCCATGGTCGCCGCCCGCTTGGCTGGCTCCTTCAGCCGCTGGCGGCGTTTTTCTTCTCCTTACAGCAACTTGATGCGACGAGAGCTTGAACAACTGGCAAATTCACCAAAGTGCTCCCGCGACTTGCGAGAAATCGTTGACAAAAGTCTTAATGGCTAAACAAAAAGCAATACCCAATAAAATCTGAACAATATCATTGCACAATCGCCAATTTTAATTTATAAAAATGCCCGCTTCAACATTTTTTTAATCTTTTCTTAAACCCTTCATATAGTTTCCAGGAGAGAATCATGCCCAAACGCGAGGATATCAACAAAATTCTGATTATCGGTTCCGGCCCCATCGTCATTGGCCAGGCCTGCGAGTTTGACTACTCCGGCACCCAGGCCTGTAAAGCCTTGAAAGGGCTCGGTTACGAAATTGTTCTGGTCAACTCCAATCCGGCCACGATCATGACCGATCCGACGGTCGCCGATGTCACCTATATAGAACCTTTAAACCTCGCGACGCTGACCGAAATTATCGCCAAAGAGCGGCCCGATGCCCTGCTTCCCAATCTCGGCGGGCAAACCGCCTTAAACCTCTCTTTTGCCCTCTCTAAAGAGGGTGTTCTTAAAGAGTATGGGGTTAAGGTCGTGGGCGTTAACATCGATGCCATTGAACGGGGCGAGGATCGCCAGGAGTTCAAAAATACAATGGCTCATCTCGGCCTTGAAGTCCCACGCAGCGAGATCGCCACCAACCTCAAAGAAGCGGAAGCGATTGTTAAAGAGATGGGTCTGCCAGTGGTTATCCGGCCAGCCTATACAATGGGTGGTACCGGCGGCGGTTTTGCCTACAACAAAGATGAATTTACCACCCTTGCAGCCCGGGGGCTGGCGGCCAGCCCAGTTAGTCAGATTCTGGTTGAAGAGTCGGTCTTAGGCTGGGAGGAACTTGAACTTGAGGTTGTCCGTGACGCCAAAAGCCAGAAGATCACAGTCTGTTTTATTGAAAATGTTGATGCCATGGGGGTTCATACCGGCGACTCCTACTGTACGGCCCCAATGTTGACAATTTCCAAAGAGCTCCAAGATCGTCTCCAGAAATACTCTTACGATATCGTCGATGCGATTGAAGTTATCGGCGGCACCAACGTCCAGTTTGCACATGATCCAAAAAACGGCCGGGTCGTAGTTATCGAGATCAATCCCCGGACCTCACGTTCTTCAGCGCTGGCCTCAAAAGCGACCGGTTTTCCGATCGCTCTGGTCTCAGCCATGCTGGCCTGCGGCCTGACCCTCGACGAGATCCCCTACTGGCGCCTCGGCACCCTGGAGAAATACACTCCCTACGGCGACTATGTCGTGGTCAAATTCGCGCGTTGGGCTTTTGAAAAGTTCAAAGGCGTGGAAGATCGCCTCGGCACCCAGATGCGGGCCGTCGGCGAGGTTATGAGTATCGGCAAAAACTACAAAGAAGCTTTCCTGAAAGCCATTCGTTCACTTGAAAATGGCCGTTCCGGTCTCGGCTTTGCCAAGGATTTCAACCAGAAAAATCTTGATAAACTACTGGAGATGCTGCATGAACCGAGCAGCGAACGTCAGTACATTCTCTATGAAGCTCTGCGTAAAGGGGCGACAATTACAAGATTACATGAACTCACCCATATCAAAGCCTGGTTTCTTGAACAGATGCAGGAACTCGTCGAACTTGAAGAAAAGATCCTCCAGCATAAAGGTTCTCTACCTCCAGATGAACTGCTTAAAGAGGCCAAAAAGGATGGCTTTGCCGACAAATATCTGGCCTTGATCCTGGAGCTTCCGGAAACCGTAATCCGAGAAAAACGTTTGCAACTTGACGTCAACGAAGCCTGGGAGCCAGTACCGGTCAGCGGTGTTAAAGATGCAGCCTACTATTTTTCCACCTACAACGCCCCCGACAAGGTTGCCGTCAGCCAGAGACGCAAGATCATGATTTTAGGCGGTGGCCCCAACCGTATCGGTCAGGGCATTGAGTTTGACTACTGCTGTGTTCATGCCGCCTTTGCCCTGCGCGCTGCCGATTATGAGACCATTATGGTCAACTGTAATCCGGAGACCGTCTCAACCGACTATGACACCTCCGACAAACTCTATTTTGAACCCCTGACGGTCGAAGATGTTCTCGCAATCTACAACAAAGAGAAGCCAGACGGTGTCGTCTGCCAGTTCGGCGGTCAGACCCCACTTAATCTGGCAGCCGAATTAGAAGATGCCGGCGTCAAGATTCTTGGCACCTCTCCCAAAACTATTGATCTCGCCGAAGATCGTGATCAATTCAACCAGATGATGCAGAAACTTGGCATCCCGCAACCGGAAGCCGGCATGGCCAGCACCATGGATGAAGCTTTGAAGATCGCTGAAAGAATCGGTTATCCCCTGATCGTGCGCCCCTCTTATGTCCTTGGCGGGCGCGGTATGGAAGTTGTTCATGATCAGGAGATGCTGAAAGAGTATGTCGAAAAAGCGGTCGATATCACGCCCGAACGGCCAATTCTGATCGACAAATTTCTCGAAAATGCGATTGAAGCTGAAGCCGACGCCATTGCCGACGGCGAAGATGCCTTTGTCCCGGCGGTGATGGAACATATTGAACTGGCCGGGGTCCACTCTGGAGATTCGGCCTGTGTGATTCCACCAATCAATATTCCTTTGCGTCATATCGACACGATCGAAGAGTATACGAAGAAAATCGCGATTGAAATGAACGTTATCGGCCTTATGAATATCCAGTACGCCATCGCCGACGATCGAGTCTATATCCTTGAAGCCAACCCCCGCGCCAGCCGCACAGTGCCTCTGGTCAGTAAGATCTGCAACATTTCGATGGCAAGATTGGCAACCGAAGTGATGCTTGGCAAAAAATTGAAAGATCTCAACCTGAAACGCCGAGCGATTACCCATTTTGGGGTCAAGGAAGCGGTTTTCCCCTTCAACATGTTCCCCGAAGTCGACCCCCTGCTCGGCCCGGAGATGCGCTCAACCGGAGAGGTTTTAGGCCTGGCCGACAATTATGGTCTCGCTTTTTTCAAAGCCCAGGAAGCCGCCGGTCAAGCCCTGCCTCTAGAAGGAACCCTGCTCTTGACGGTTTCGTCCAATGACCGTCAGGGGGCCCTTGAGGTTGCGACTCGCTTTTTTGAGCTAGGTTTCATTATCAAAGCAACCAAAGGAACCCATCAATTCCTGGCCGATAACGGCGTCAAGTCAGAAATTATCCTTAAACGCCATGAGGGGCGACCCAACATTGTCGATGCAATCACCAATAATGAAGTCCAACTGGTAGTCAATACTCCGAGCGGCAAACTGAGCGCAATCGATGACTCATATATCCGCAAAACCGCTATTAAATTTAAGGTCCCCTACATCACCACAATGGCGGCCGCCATCGCCGCCGCCAAAGGCATCGCCGCCACCCGCAAAGGCCATGGCGAGGTCAAAAGTCTGCAGCGATATCATGCTGATATCGGCTGATAGTCGTCAGTGACAACATACACTCTAAAGTTACCGAGGATAATAGTGAACTTTGCTTCGCCCTCATAAACAGGGTCAAAGTTAAATATTTGACTTACTGTAATTGCCATTTAACTCACAGAGAAAATGAGTGACTTTCGCTTCGCTTGGCGCTCGACGGGGTCAAAGCTGGGGTGCTTACGCACCTTTTACCAGCAATGACCCCAATCCCGGCAGGTCGAAGTAACACAGTTAAGAAAAAAAAACGGATTCTTTTAGACTCCGTTTTTTTTTCTTACAATTTATTCAATCCGGCACAACCAGTAGCACCGTTGCGCCAGCAATCAGGTTTTAACTGACCCCTGACAAAACTGGCTACTGGCTACTGGACGAGCTCCTGCAAGGCCGCTTTGGCCTCTTGCGGGGCGACAAAGTTTTCGCTGGCCAGGGCCTCTTGCAGGTAGCCTAAAGCCTTATCCCGATTGCCGAGCTCTTTATTGATCATCCCTAAATGATAAAGAGCTTCGGGAACCTGTTTAATCTTCTCTTCAACCCCGGCAAGCAGTTCCAGAGCCTTGGCATACTCACCAGCCCGATAGTAAACCCAGGCGACAGTATCCATTAAAACCGGCTCCTCGCGATATTTATCGATATAGGGCTCGAGAAGATCCTTGGCCTTTGTAATATTTTCGGCTGATGCTTGATGTTCGGCGTAATAGTAAGCCAGGTTGTTAGCAGCAACCAAAGATTGCGGATTTTTGGCCAGAACTTCATTGTAGATCCCGGCGGCATCAGCAAAGTTACCAGTCTGCTCATAAAGATTGGCCAGCAACAAAGCATAGATCTGGTTTTCTGGATCCTTTTCGTGGAGTTCACGCCCCCGTGCCAGGGCTTCCTGCGGCGAGCCCTTGAGCAATTCTAGACGCACCAAGGTAAAGAGCGCAGCCCTGTTGTCCGCATCTAAGGAGAGCACTTTCAAGAGACGTTCTCGAGCCGGGGGAAAATTGCGCATCGAAACCTGAATCTGAGCTAAAAGCACATTGAGGCGCGGATTATCAGGATCTTTAGCCAGATACTGACGACAAAGTTCGAGGGCATCGGCCGCACGACCTCGGCGTACCATCAAACTGGCCGTCATCTCCAGAAGTTCAGGATGGGCTGGATTTTGTTGCAGGGCTTTTTCGGAAACCTCCAGAGCCTTGGCAAATTTGCCCTCCTGCTGATAGAGACGGGTCAACAACATTGCCATCGGCGCTATTTTAGGATCAAGATCGAAGGCTTTCTGGAGCAGGTCGACCGCAATATTTATCTCCTCATTACCAACATGTGCTTTAGCCAGGCTGAACATAACCGGCACATTCTGTGGCACATCCTTCAAAACCGCTCGATATTCGGCGATCGCACCATCGAAGTCGCGACGTTGCAACAAGAGGTCGCCTTTGAGGATCCGGGCTCCAAGATCACTGTTATTTTCAGCTAAAACTTGATCAACTAACGCCAAAGCGTTATCATACTCTTTCTTCTGCACCGCAATCTGGGCGAGAAGCAGTTTGGCCCGCAAAAACTGGGGCCCGGTTTTCATTCTTTCAGCATAGGCAGTCAAAAGGGAGTTGGCTTCATTGATCTTTTGTTTACTGATCAGGTATTTCGCCATCATCTCAGTCAGAACCAGAGACTCGGGAAGATCGACAAGCCCCTGCCGTAAAACCTCCAGAGATTTATCCTCTTCCTGACTATCGGCCAGAAAACGGATCAGGAGCACCCGAAAACGCTCCTCTTCCGGCTGGGCTTGAACCATCCCGCGCAAAAGCCCTTCGGCATCAGCCCGACGATCGTTGCGCAGGTAAAATTTGACCAGCAGAAATCGAGCTTCATCCTGCTTATCCGCCTCCTGTTGCGAGATCAACAGATTAATTTGGGTTTCAGCTTCGTCCAGTTTTTTCTGCCTCTCTA
>Ga0307990_1001546_pt1 | contig 19284 bp, 25 predicted proteins | sample EllFjometagen129_FD_203168 | JGI IMG/M metagenome (GOLD analysis project Ga0307990, IMG submission 203168) | Marine microbial communities from Ellis Fjord, Antarctic Ocean - #129 | ecosystem: Environmental > Aquatic > Marine > Unclassified | place: Southern Ocean | collected 2014-10-08
TCTGTGAGAGTGGCGAGGCGCACGTGGACAAGCACCCCGAGGTGCGCGTTTCCTACGAAAAGCTCGCCCTCGGTTACACATTCGAGAACGGAAACAGTGTCGGCGGACCGATCATCGGCCGTGGCCGCTACATCGCTCATGGATTGACAAACCTCGATCTGGAAACGGGCCAGGGGCTGCCTGCTCAGTTCTGGACATACGGCGCACAGGGTGTTGAGGTGGAAGTCGATACGCGTACCGGTGAGATCGAGATCGTAAACATGGTCACTGCCCTCGACGCGGGGAAAGTGATAAATCCCGTTCTGGCAAGAGAACAGGTGATCGGAGGCGTTGTGCAGGGGCTCGGTTCAACGCTCTTTGAAGGGCTGTTGTTCGATGACGAGGGGCACCTGCTGAACGGCTCGTTCACCGATCACAAAATCCCCACCGCCAAGGACATCCCGCGACACACGGAACAGATCTTCATCGAGACGCCGCAGCCCGACGGGCCGTACGGAGCACGGGGAATTGCTGAGCACCCGATGATCTCCGTGCCATCCGCCGTCGCTAACGCCCTTTACAATGCCCTTGGGATCGACTTCAACACCCTTCCCCTCACCTCAGAGCGCATCTACCGGGCAATTCACAAAAAAAGGACCGATCAATGAGACGGATTACGATCGAAAAGGAACGCTACTACGATTCTGTCTTCCTCATGTTAATCAGCAAGGAAGTTGAGGCCCTTTCCGGGGTCAACTCTGCCACCGCCGCTTTGGCCACGCCGAGCAACATCGAAAACCTGGCCCGCGTCGGTTTCTCCTCGCCCGACCTGCTCGCTGCCGGGCCAAACGACTTGGTGGTGGCGATCGATGCGGAGAATCAACAAGCGCTCTCCACAGCGCAAGCACGGGTAGAGGAGATGCTCAGCAAGAAGAAAGAGGCAACATCCACCGGCACAGCACGTCCATCAACCCTGACATCAGCGATCGCAGCCCTTCCGGGTGCGAACCTCGTCCTGATATCCGTTCCCGGGCAGTACGCCGCGCGCGAGGCGAGGCAGGCCCTGCACAAGAATCTGCACGTGATGCTCTTCTCGGACAACGTCTCGCTTGATGATGAGATCTCCCTCAAGAAAGAGACGGTGAAGCGAGGCCTTCTGATGATGGGCCCGGACTGTGGCACGGCGATCATCAGCGGCGTGCCGCTCGGGTTCGCCAACGCCGTACGACGAGGCTCAATTGGGATCGTTGGTGCATCGGGAACGGGTATCCAGGAGATCTCATCGCTCGTCGATCGCTACGGGGGAGGGATCTCTCAGGCAATCGGGACGGGCGGCCGCGACCTGCACGAGGAGATCGGTGGCAGGATGATGCTGTTTGGGATCGATGCCCTCGCTGCCGATCCGGACACAGCAGTAATCGTCGTCGTCTCCAAGGCGCCCGCGCAATCCGTCGCGCAGAGAGTGATCACCAAGCTAGAGAAGCTGGACAAGCCGGTGGTCGTGCAGTTCATCGGAGATGATGATGCGCCGCCACGGGGAAAGATAACCTTCGCCCCATCGCTCGCCGCTGCCGCGAGGATCGCCTGCGAAAACGCGGGCATCAAGATCGTGGACGAGAGTGAAGAGAGCGAGGCACAAATTGAAGAGACTGCTGCCGCGGAATCAAGAAGGATGAGCTCACAGCAGCAACGCCTCGTCGGCCTATTCGGTGGAGGGACGCTCGCGCAAGAGGCGTGGCGCCTGTTGAACGGTGGCGAAGAGAAGGTCTATTCGAACGTCGCACTGGATAAGGCTTTGAAGATACGGGGTGACGAGCCGGTCAACGGACACATCCTTATCGACCTCGGGGATGACATCTTCACGCAGGGCAGGCCGCATCCGATGATCGAGCCGTCGCTGCGAGATGAACACGTCTACGCGCTCTCAAATGATGACAACATCGCGATGCTCCTTGTCGACCTCGTCCTCGGATACGGCGCTCATCCCAATCCGGCATCAAGCCTGGCAGCGACGATCACGCAAGTGAAGAAGACGTTTGCGGAGCGCGGTTCATACCTGTCAGTCGTAGCATCGATCACCGGCACGGACGCCGATCCGCAGGGATATTCGCGGCAACGGGCAACGCTTGCAGATGCTGGAGCGATCGTCATGAGTTCAAATGAAGCGGCAGCGCGGCTGGCGCACGCGATCCTTGCTCACATCACGCGGGAAGGAGGGAAATAGAAATGACGAACGGCACTAACATATCCGCTCTCTTCTCCGAGAAGCTTCAGGTAATCAACATTGGCTTGGACGGCTTTGCTCAGACGCTTCAAGAGCTGGGGATTCCGGTGGCGAGGATGAATTGGCGGCCACCCGCCGGTGGAGATCAGGAATTGATAGCAATCGTCGATTCACTGCGCAGCGACACTGGTGATGGCTGGCAAGAGGAAATAGCACAGGCAAACCAAGAGGCAGTCAAGCGCCTGTTGGCCGCAAAGCCGGTGATCAAGGGAATTGGAACCGCGATCGACGTCGTTCCCGGGATGAAGAAGAACATGATCCTTCATGCCGGGCCGCCCGTCACCTGGAAGCGGATGTGCGGGCCGATGCGCGGAGCGGTGATCGGTGGGCTGATCTACGAGGGATTAGCAAATGATGCGCGTGAAGCGGGAGCCCTTGCCACATCAGGAGAGATCACCTTCGAACCGTGTCACCATCACGCCGCGGTCGGCCCAATGGCCGGGGTGATGACGCCTTCGATGCCAGTGTGGATCATCGAGAACGAGACGTTCGGCAACCGTGCCTATTGCACCCTCAACGAGGGGCTAGGAAAGGTCTTGCGCTACGGTGCCTATTCGAGCGAGGTGATCGATCGTCTCAATTGGATGCGCGAGGTCCTCGGACCTGTGCTTGCCGACGTGATTCTTGCCCACGGGCCGATAGACATGAAGAGCCTGATCACGCAGGCACTGCAAATGGGTGATGAGGGGCACAACCGCAACCGCGCTGGTACGTCCCTCTTCATCCGTGAGATCGCGCCGTTCCTCGTTCGCCTCGACCGGCCGCGGGAGGAGATCGCCAAGGTATTTGAGTTTCTCAACGGGAACGACCACTTCTTCTTAAACCTGACTATGCCCACGGGAAAGGCATCGCTCGATGCCGCAGCGAACATTGCGGGCAGCTCGCTCGTTACGGTGATGGCGCGGAACGGCACCGAGTTTGGCATTCGCCTTTCCGGCACGGGAGATCAGTGGTTCACCGCTCCTGCACCGATGGTCGATGGCCTCTATCTGCCCGGATTCTCGGCTGAGGACGCCGCTCCGGATATCGGCGACTCCTCGATCACCGAGACCACGGGGTACGGTGGCTTTGCCATGGCCGCCGCTCCGGCAATTGTCCAGTTCGTCGGCGGCACACCGCAGCGAGCGATCGAGTTCACGCAGAGGATGTACGAAATCACGATGGCCGAGAACAACGCGTACCAAATTCCCGTGCTTGGCTTTCGCGGCACGCCCACCGGAATCGATGTTCTGAAGGTAGTGGAGACGGGGATCGTCCCCGCGATAAACACAGGAATCGCGCACAAGGAGCCAGGGATCGGGATGGTTGGAGCCGGCCTCGTCACCCCGCCGATCTCCTGCTTCCGCGACGGCGCGCGAGCGCTGGCGGAGAAGATCGCAAAAAGAATGTAGCGTTGCACCTTGTGTGCAACGTTTAGGAGTGCTTGTAGAGTGAAGCTTATCTCCTACATTGACTGATACAAAGGAGGAACAATGAAGATAGTCGATCTAACGATACCCCTCGGGATCGCCACGCCACCGTGGCCGACCTACGAACCACTGCAGGTGAAGTACTTCAAGCGCCTCGTCCCAAACGGAGCGAACGGACAGCTCGTCACCCACTCCAACCACGTGGGGACGCACCTCGACGGTGAGATCCACTTCTACACGCCGGGTAAGGACATCGCCTCGCTCGATTTCGACTTCCTCGCCCACGAGGGCGTGATCGTCGATCTCTCAGATGTAGTCGGCGATTACGATATCTACACATCAGAGATGATCGAAGAGCGTGTCGATGTTAAGGAAGGGGACATCCTGATTATCCACACCGGGTATCACCATTACGGCTGGGATCAGCCGACTGCCGATGAAATCCGCTACATGGTGAAGCACCCTGGCCCAGACCGCGAGTTTGCGCAGTGGTGTGAAAGGAAGAAGATTCGCTGGATCGGCGTCGACTGCGGGAGCGCCGATCACCCGATGAACACGATCATTCGCGATTGGATGCCTCGCCAGGCAAAGGAGGCAGACGCCCACTTCCGGGAGAAGTACGGTGTACCGCTTGCCGAGCAATTCGATGACTCCAAGTACCAACTGATGCACATCGAGCTGTTCAACAAGGGGATCATCCACGCCGAGTGCGTCGGCGGGGATATTGACCTGTTGCTCAATCAGCGTGCAACGATCGGCTGCTTCCCATGGCGGTTCGTCGACGGAGAGAGCTCAATCGCGCGGATCGTAGCGTTCGTGGATGATGATCGCTATGAAGAGCTGATGAAGGTAAAGAGCGAGTGCGTCCTCACAAAATTCGGCGACGTCGCTGGGGCAAAGAATCCACATCTGCATGCAATCGGACGGACGTGAAGCTTTTTTGTGTTTCGCTTGTTGGCTCCTTCCAAAGGGCAACTGGATTCCAAGGTGCGCAGGCAAGAAACCAGAATGGCTCACCACAAAAGACACGAAGAGCACGAAGGGAAGAACCAGTCCGGGGAAAAAGCCGTGAGACATACCAGAGGGAGCGTTCTCCGCACTCTCGTCCGTATCGTCGGGCCCTGCCTGTCCTGTGGAGTCCTACCTACTCCACGGGGTGCCTGACGTTCTTCATCTTGAATGAGAACTCTAGTTTCATTCAAGCAACGCGAATCGGCGGACACGCCTATCGTTACCTGGCGGCTCGAGCACGCAGAGGTCGAGTCGTCTCTTCCTTTTCAGGGGGGATCAACCTGCTGTTCGAAGGTGGTGAGGCGTTCGTCCCTGTGCAGACACACGCTGTTCCACTCCATCCCTGGGCTATTCAGGTTTCCGGACACCTGCTACGAGCTGACGAAGGCACACAGGCCTCTTTCGCAAGCGAGGAGATCGCGATAGGCGATACCGTTATCTCGCTTGCCAACGCGAAGGTCGAGCACTTACGCCTGCCGGAGATCTCCAATGAAGAAGCCATGATCGCCCTGAGTCGCTCTTCTCTCCTCGCGCAGTTCATCGTGGAATGTCGGAAGACCCACTCTCGTAACCTCTTCCAGCCGCAGATCGACGCGATTCTCCGCCGCTGGCATGAAAGTGGTGAGATCGACACCATTTTTGACCTCATCGGACTCGGTACTGGTTCGACGCCATCTGGTGACGACATCCTGGTTGGCATTCTCTCGGGGATGTCCATTCTTGAACACGCAGACGACCAGGCGAAGGAATGCCTAATCCGCCTCCGTGCCAGCCTTCAGGAAACTGCACGCGCCCTCACCCCGCTCCCTTCCACCCAGATGCTCCTCACCACCTGTGAACGGTCCTTCGCCGAGCCGATCCTCGCGCTGTTGGTAAATCTTACTTCTTCAAACGCCTCAGAAGATGTCATTCTGAAGAACGTTGAGCATGTCGCTCAATTGGGGCATCAATCTGGTCTTGCAATCCTCTCAGGCCTGACCGGTTTTCTGTGTGCTCATGCAATGCTACACTCCAAGAACCCAGCGCGTACGGAGCAAAGGCAGAAGGAATGAAGTACACGTCCCGACATGCTGCCTCGGAACTCTTCCGACCGCGAACTACTTGAGGATGCCCACAAGATGGCCCGAGAATCAAAGCGGACGGTTCAAGTTGCCTCTAGTAGACAACAATGACTCCCCGAGCCCGGAGTTCATCGATCACGATCATCGCGTCCGATCCCTCTGTGCGATCGAATGGAACAACTTGTCAAGGGTCGGGTAGGTTTCCCCAGTGTGTGGGTGGCTACATGTCCCCGCCCTTTTCCTCCGACGTGTTGTGTTGATGCACCTCCTTTTTTCCGGTGATTGAACCTCCAGTGTCGAGTCTTCTCTGGCGTTGACGATAGCTCTCTCCCGTCATCTCGATGAACTGGGAATGATGGGTGAGCCGGTCCAGCGCGGCTGAGGCAAGGAGTAAGTTGCCGAACACTTCCGCCCACTCCTCTGGTGCCCGGTTGCTGGTGAGGATGATCGACTTGCGTTCATAGCGATCACGGATGATCTCGTACACGTCCTCTACTCCCCTTGTGGACAGAAGAACAAGACCAAAGTTATCCAGGATAAGCACATCCACTCGCAGGATGTTGGTGTACACCTTGTGGAATGTCCCGTCAGCACGACTGGCGTACAGCCTGCCAACCAGATGATGCAGGGGTCGGTACAGGACACGATACCCTCTCTTGATCGCCTCATACCCTAGCCCCTGCGCCAGGTGGGGCTTTGCCAGGCCTGCATCCACCAACCGGTTAAACTTGGCGGTCACAACCATCGTCTCCCCCTTACCTTCGTCTAGTTTGCTCGCTCATCGTGCGTTGGAACGCCATTTGGCTCACGAGCATGAACACGATTGTGAGCTCGCTGATCACCCACGCTCCGGGAAGGATCTTTCCCCAGTTCCAGCCGTGGATGCTGAGCTCGCGGATCGGGTCAACGGCGTAGGTGACCGGATTAATCTTGGAGATCACTGCCAGCCAATGCAGCATCACCTCGATCGGGAAGAGGGCGTTGGTCGCAAACATGAGCGCATGGTGAGAAAGTTGACGATCGCTATCAGCGTTTCTATCGTGCGGATTGAGACGGCGAGCGACAATGACATTCTACTTAGGATCCCGCTAAGATAAGCAGTATCGCAAGTGTGATAGTGAGCATGATCCCACTGGTTCCTGTCTGGAAGCGCACCCCAAATACGAAAGCAATGACGATAATAGCCACCACCTGGATCGCTCCCTGGGGCATCACCGTCAGTAACTTTCCAAACGGGATTGCCCCGCGATGGATCGGGGCAGCAAGCATCTTTTCCAGCTAAGGGTTCCCCCTAACGTGGAGATTGCTCCTCGGATTACGCCCCCGGGATTCACCGTAATCTCCCACTTCAGCAGGGTTCGTTCCTGGAGCCTTGAGAACTTCAGGTTGGAAGCCACGACACTTCTCCTCTGCCATCCATTCCTCGGTACAGATGAAGTTATTTCGTAGCGGAGATGTAGGAATTTCCCGATTGAATCTAACCCCCCTATTCTTGTATGTAATGCTATAGAACCCTAGTCTAACCCCAGTGGGTTGGAAAATTATACCTCTGACTGGGGCAGGAAGGGGATTACTGCCTTTAGGTCCTAGCTAGGAGGTGATTGGAGGGTGGTGGTAGGAGATTGCTGATGCTGCTTGATCATCTTCAGCTAAGCTAAAAGAAAAAGGAGGAGTCTCGAAATGAACGTAGCTCTGAACTTCCTGTTTTGGGCAAGTTTAATGGCTTTATGTGTCCAGGTTGTTGAAAAGTCAGCGGCAGACCGGTTCATCAACATGATGAAAAAACGGTTTTGGTGGGATTATAGCGGAAGAACTTTCTTCTGGTTTAACGCGGCTTTTCTGCTAGTTTACACAGCTGGCATAGTTCTGTATGAAGCTTTGGGTGGTGGCTGGGTCATTTTTCCCTTGAGTTTTGCTTGGATCCTCGTCACAATTGGTTTCTGGCATGTGATTGCAACAGGCATCTGGAGGGAATACTTCCCTGGTCTGATAACAAGCCCCATCCATTGGATTCTCATGTATTTCATAATGAGATACGAGTTAGTGCAAGGCACTATTATAAAGTCCCATTTCGTTGCGAGCGCGATAATTGGAGCGGGCATCGTTGTGCTCATGCTCGGAAGCTTTTTTCTCAGAAGCTTTCTGGCCACATCCCGACGATCGAAGACAAAGGCTGCCGAGAGCAACTAGTCTCACTACCAGGGATATTCCACGGTTGGGCTCAGTGAAGCTCCCCGCCTACAAGGCGGGGCATCGCAAGATCAAGAGCTCAAGAAGCTTAACTGCTCACCAAGAAGCATACAGTTCCAACTGGACATCGAGTCCAGTTGGAACTGCACGAATTCATCCCCTCTTACAAAGCGGGGCATTCTTCGCGGTTCTCGTAAAGAACCGTGCAGTAAGCCCTAGGGGACATCAACTGGATTGGAGTTGGAAAGTGAAGGGAGGGACGAACACCCAACTGAGGGATAAATTGATACAGCTGCGTCAGCGTGTGGCAGAACTCGAGCCGATCGCGACTGAGCGCAACTGGGCAAAGGGAGAGCTCAAACAAGCTTTCGAGGAGCTAAGAAGAAGCTTGGAGGGCACGGTTAATGCCCTGGCGTCAGCAGTCGACTTCGAGGAGCTGAGAAGGAACTTGGAGGACACGGTTCATGCCCTGGCGGTAGCGATCGAGATGAAGGATCCTTTAACCGCTAGTCATCAACGGCGGGTGGCCAAGCTGGCCTGCGCCATCGCAGAAGACATGGCGCTTTCCGATGATAAGATCGAGGGAATCGGCATAGCTGCGATGGTACATGACATCGGTAAGATCAATGTCCCCAGTGAGATCCTTAGTAAAGGTGGTCCATTAAATGACGCTGAATTTGACTTGATTAAAAGACATCCTCAGGCCGGATACGACATATTGAAGGAGATCAAGTTCCCCTGGCCGGTGGCACAGATTGTACTTCAGCACCACGAGCGAGTGGACGGGTCTGGATATCCACAGGGGCTCAAAGGCAACAACATCTTGCTTGAAGCTCGGGTCCTCGCCGTTGCTGACGTGGTGGAGGCGATGTCGTCTAATCGCCCTTACCGTCCGGCACTCGGCATCGACAAGGCAATGGAGGAGATCAGAAAGAACAAGGGGAAGCTGTACGATCCGGATGTAGTGCCTGCTTGCCTGCGGGTATGCAGCGAAAAATCAAGGTCCAAGAGTGTCTCACAGAAGAGAATGAGCATAATACGTAGTTAAGCAATGACTCAATGCAAAATGCCGAAAAACGTTCACCGAGCGTACATACTGGCACAAATATCACCTCCGCAGATAACTTATAACGCAAGAATAACATCCAATACTTCTTATCATTACGATTGGCATGGTTTATCGTACAGAGGAACGGCTCTGGACGCAACGCTCAGAAAGTGATCCAGGCAACGGTTGGAAATTGACCCACCCGCGGCTCAAACTCGGTAGATTGGAGTTAAGACCAAGCTACCGGAGGAAGGATGTTAAGGATGGACCAAGTACATGTTGTCAGGTACAAGGCGTTGGTGGAGGATCAGTCGATGCGTCAGGTGGCGCGTGAAATGGGAATCAGCCGCAACACGGCGCGCAAGTACCTGAAGGTATCGGAGCCAATGCACCATGAGCAGGGAGCACAGGCAAGGCCGGGGCTGGAGAAAGTAGCTCCTCGGATCGATGAACTGCTGGAGGAATGAAGCACCCGCACAACCGCCAAGCAGCGGATCACCGGTACCAGGCTCCATCAACAATTGATTGAGGAAGGGTACAAGGTCGGAAAGACCACAGTGCGGGAGTACCTGCATGAGAAGCATCGTCAAGAAAAGGAAGTGTATATTCCCCTCATCCACCGCTGTGGGGATGAAGCGTGAGTTGACAGAGAGATTCAAGGCGTTGGTCAGTCAGTACCTGTTCGAGCCGTTCTTTGCCCACCCAGGTGAGGGTCACAACAAAGGAAGGGTGGAGGCACGTGGTAAGGGGATCCGCCTTGCACATCTGACTCCAGTCCCGCGCGGTCAGACACTGCACTCGATCGCTGAGGATCTTCTTGCCTCAGTGGAGAAAGCGGGAGAGAGGAAAGTTGACCGTGAAGGGAAGAGTGTGATGGACCGCTTCGCCGAAGAGGAAAAGAAACTGTGTGTTCTACCGGAGCGGCCGTTTGAGGCGCGGCTGGTGAAGCTGATGCAAGTGAGTAAGCAGGCGCTGGTGCGGGTCGACGGAATAAAGTATTCGGTGCCGTCGCACTGGGCAAGGCTGGAAGCGACGGCATACCTAGGAGCAGAAGACATCCGCATCACCTGTCACAAGGAAGAGGTGACAGTTAGCAAACAACGCCGGGGCACTCGTCAGGTGCAGTACCGCCACTACCTGCAGGAGTTAGCGCACAAGCCACAAGCAGTGAGGCAGGTGGCACCGGAGCTGTTAGCGGAGTTAGGCGAGCCATACGGGAAGTTGTGGCAGGTGCTAGCCACCACTCACGGTGAGCGGGAAGGGGTGCGGGTACTTTCTAAGATCCTGGCGGCGGTGCTCGATCATGGTGAACAGGCGGTACGTCAGGCGCTCGCCTCAGGACGGCAGGACCTGCTGGCACTGGCACCACGGCTACAACAGAAGACAGTCAAACAGGTCGACGTGCCGGTGGCATTACAGGGGTATCCCATCGAGGCTGGTTGTGCCGCGAACTACAACATTCTCCTCATGGGAGATGACCGATGAACATGCAGGTAATCGATGCTGTGATCAAGGAGCAAGTTAAGCAGCTAAAGATCCCCGCGATTGGGAAAAGCTACAACGCTCTTGCCCGTCAGGCGAGAGAGAGTGAGTGGTCATACGCGGAGTTCCTACGAGAACTTCTAGATGAAGAGTTGCGCTCAAGGCAGGAACGGACCGCGGCACGTAGGTTGCGGGAAGCACGCTTTCCTGACGTCAAGACACTGGACCAGATTGACTGGGAGGCGATGAACGGGGTAGGCGATGAACGGGGTAGGTAAACAGCGAGTCATTGAGCTCAGTAGCTGTGCGTACATTGGAGCAGCAGAGAATGTTGTGATTGCCGGTCCGATCGGTACGGGGAAGACGCATCTCGCGATCGCCCTGAGGGTGGAGGCTGCTCGTAGGGATACCGGGTTGTTTTCACCCGCGCAGCTGATCTGGTGCGGGACCTTCTCGAGACACGTGATGCACGTACGCTGGGAAGACTACATCAACGCATCAAGCAAGCAGCGCTGTTGATTGTGGACGAGTTTGGGTTTGTTCCATTCGACCGTACTGGGGGAGAGCTGTTGTTCAACCTACTGTCGGAACGACATGAGCGCAAGTCGACCATCGTCACCACTAACCTCGCCTTCTCAGAGTGGGTGCAAGTGTTGGGTAATGAAAAGCTGACCACAGCGTTGTTGGACCGGCTAGCGTACAAAGCGCACATCCTGACGACTAAGGGACCGTCGTATCGGATGAATCAGAGGAGAAAAGAGGCGTGACTACACGACACGTGAGTATTACAAACAACAAAAGGAGGTTTTGTAGGATATCTACATCAGAATCTGTCAGTCAAAAGTGTTAGTGATCTTTGCACACTTAAGTTTAGAAGAAGAAATTTGGAAGAGAGACGTCTCTTGAGGTATACTAGCTGCCTAGGTGAGGTGGGTCAAAAACTAAACGGTGAAATGGTCAATTTACAAACGTTGCCAACAGCTCAATGAGAATTGAAAGCTTCGGTCCGAGGTGGCCTCGATATGGGCCACATTTAAGTGATATGCACCAACAGAAGAAGGACAGAACTTCAGGCTGAAACAGGGAGGTGAGACAGCCGTGTCCGAGTTGGCATCTCAGCAGACTGCACAGGAGTTCCTAAGTGTACTATTTGAATCCGCCCCAGATGCTTATTACCTGCATGACCTGAGAGGTATCTTCATCAACAGCAACCACGCTGCTGAAGAATTGATCGGGTATAAGAGGGAAGAGCTGATCGGGAAGAGTTTTCTAAAGCTGAACCTTCTGCCGCTCCGGCAGACTCCCAAGGCAGCCGCCCTTCTGGCCAAGACCGTCCTAGGAAAAGACACTGGACCGGACGAGTTCGTATTGAACCGGAAGAACGGAAGCCAAGTCATGATAGAAATAAGAACGCATCCCGTGAAGGTCAACGGGCAATCCTTGACATGGGGCATTACCCGAGACATTACCAAGCGCAAGCGCGTAGAGGAGGCGCTGCAGAAGAGCGAAGAGTTCTATCGTGCCATTACCTCCGACTACTTCTATTCTATGTCTGTATCACCTAAGGGTGCCATATCTGTTGGTTGGATGGGGGGAGCATTCGAGCGCATCACCGGGTACACTCCAGAATCCATCCGTGATCTGGATGAATGGACGTCTGTCATCAATCCAGACGATTCTCCCACTATTGAGCAAGCTATCCAGGCCAGCCTTTCTAATCAGCCTTTTCTGCTTGAGTATCGTATTCGAACCAAGGCCGGCCAAGAGCGCTGGCTGCGTGAGCATACTCACCCGATCTGGGATGAGCGGCAGGGGCAAGTTGTCTCAATCATCGGTGCAGTGCAAGACATCACCGAACAGCGGCAAGCAGATCTAAGGGTGAAACACCTAGATGCCGTGTTGCACACCATCCGCGACATCAATCAACTTATCAACAGTGAGGAGGACCGCGAGCGGCTGCTGCAATCCGTCTGCGAGATCCTTACCGAAAGTCGTGGTTACTACAGCGTCTGGATCGCCCTGTTGGACGAGTCCGAGGAATTTGTAACGAGCGCCGAGGCCGGGCTGGGCGAGGCGTTCACCCCGATGGTCGAACAGCTACAGCAGGGCAAGTTGACCGCCTGCGGGCGAAAGGCGCTCAAGGAGTCGGAGATTGTAGTGACCGAAAACCCCGCCTCCACTTGTCCTGACTGTCCTCTTACAGACAAGTACAGTGGCCGGGGAGCAATGACCGTCCGATTGGAGTATGGCGGAAAGGTCTACGGCCTGTTGTCTGTCTCAATGCCCAGGGATATCGTCGCAGATAAGGAAGAGCAAGCCTTGTTCGGCGGGGTTGCCGAAGATATTGCCTTTGGCCTCCACGGTATAGAACTGGGAAAGGAGCGCAAACGAATGGAGGAGGCGCTGCGAGCTGCTGCCCAACAATGGCGGAGCACCTTTGATGCCATCGGTGATGTTGTTTGCCTGCTGGACGTGGAAGGGAGGATCTTACGATGCAACAAGGCCATGACGACTCTCCTGGGAAAGCCGTTCAGCGATATCCTCGGCCACTCCTGTTGTGAACTTATTCACAGCAGCTCAGAACCCATCGAGGGCTCTCCCCTCGTGCGTATGCGAGAGACTCGCCACAGGGAGACCATGGTTTTGCCAATGGGTGACCGATGGTTCAACGTTTCTGTACATCCGGTGCTGGATCAGAATGATAATCTCATGGACGCCGTCCACATCATGTCCGACATTACTGATCGCAAGCAAGCTGAGGAACAGCTCCTTGCCTACCAACAGCAGCTCCGTTCACTGGCGTCCGAGTTGTCATTGACCGAAGAGAGAGAACGACGGCGTATCGCTGGCGAGCTACACGACCAGATCGGTCAGGCCCTAGCTCTAATCAAGATGAAGCTGGGTGCATTGCAAGAGGCGCTAATAAGTCAAGGTGATCTTACATTGCAACTGGAGAAAATACGAGAACTTGTCGAGAAGGCGAACCAGGCTACGCGGTCGCTAACGTTTGCTCTAGCTCCTCCCGTTCTCTACGAGCTGGGACTTGAAGCAGGGCTGGAGTGGCTCACCGAAAACATCCATCAACAGTACGACATCTTAACTGAGTTTGAGGGCTACGGCCAGCCCAAGCCCTTGAATGATGATGTCCGTGTCTGCCTTTTCCGCGCTGTGCGCGAGCTGCTGATCAACGTGGCCAAGCATGCACAGGCGCGCCGCGCCAAGGTATCAATTTGGAGAGAGGATGACGAAGTACGCATCGAGGTGGAAGATGATGGGGTTGGTTTTGACCCCTCTGAACTGTACACCCCTGAAGGCAGAACCAGGGGGTTTGGGCTATTCAACATCCGCGAGAGATTGGAGTTCCTGGGCGGACGCATCCAGCTCAAATCCGAGCAAGGTAGTGGAACGCGAGTTACCCTGGTCAAACCCCTGAAGCCAGGGGAAGCATCTCAAGAGAACTAACGTGACTACCAGGATTCTTCTTGCCGATGACCACAGGCTCGTGCGGGAGGGCCTTTGCTCCTTGATTAAGCAACAGTTCGGCATGGAAGTGGTTGCCGAGGCAAAGGACGGGCGTACGGCAGTGCGCCTGGCTCGGAAGCTTAGACCCAGCCTGGTCATCACAGACGTTGCCATGCCCGGTTTAAACGGCATCGATGCCACTCGACAGATCCTTTCTGAGGCCCCCGGAGTTAAGGTGATTGCCCTATCGATATACTCCAACAGTCGGTTTGTAGCAGCAATGCTTGACGCGGGAGCGTCAGGCTACCTGTTAAAGGACTGCTCCTTCGAGGAACTAATCAGCGCGATCCATACCGTAATCGCGGGCCAAACCTACTTGAGCCCTGGAATAGCGGGTGTCATGGACGAAGGCAACCAGGGTCGTCTGTCAGCGACCACCCGCTCGGTCTACTCCGTCCTGACACACCGTCAGCGCAAGGTGCTGCAACTCATGGCTGAGGGAAAGAGCACAAAAGAAATCGCGTCTATTCTCAGGATCAGCGTGAAGACCGTGGAGACCTACCGCCAGCAAATAATGAAGAGGTTGAACATCCGCAGCGTAGCCGGGCTCACCAGGTATGCTATTCGCGAGGAACTGATTCCCCTTGGGGACTAACTCCGGGAGTGGGTACTCCCTCAAGGTAGCCAGCCGCTCCTACCACTCTTTTGTGCGAGTCAAGGAGTCAGCTATTTCGCAGCTCCTTTTCAGGAATTCCCTGATTGTGCCCTCATCCAATGCGACTTACTTCTCTAGTGAGAGCAAATTGAGGAGAAATGGAAGCTTGATATGAACATCAGAATTCTAGTGGTTGACAACCACGTGCTTGTGCGCGAGGGCTTTTCCGCCTTGCTTGAGGAGAGGCCCGGTCTGGAAGTGGTCGCCGCGGCAAAGGACGGGCGGGAAGCGGTGCGCTTAGCTCGGAAGCTTAGACCCAGCCAAGTCATCATGGACATTGCCATGCCCGATATGAACGGCATCGATGCCACTCGACAGATCGTTGCTCAGGTCCCTGAGGTTAAGGTATTGGCTCTATCAATGTATTCCGACAAGCGGTTTGTAATAGGAATGCTCGCTGCTGGGGCGTCAGGCTACCTACTGAAGGAGTGTACCTCCGAAGAAGTTGTCCGTGCCATTCACGTCGTGGAAGCGGGCGAGGTTTACCTATGCCCTCAAATAGCGCGCATTGTGACCGAAGCGTACGTGCGGCAGTTATCAGCAGGGACCGACTCCTTGATCTCCGCCGTCCTGTCACCCAGGGAGCGAGAGACCCTGCAGCTTGTAGCGGAGGGAAAGACCACAAAGGAAACCGCATCCATTCTCAACGTCAGTGTGAAGACTGTGGAGTCCCACCGTCTGAGAATCATGAACAAGCTCAACGTCCGCAGCGTAGCCGGGCTCACCAGGTATGCCGTGCGTGAGGGGTTGACCTTTCTCAATTTCTAAGCTCGCCTTGATCCTGAATGTGAAGTGCACCCCTCAGGCTGAACACGTTGGAGCCGAAATTGATACATGACTCTGAGCCGACTTGATCTCTTGTTCAAACTCCACTGATCTGACCTAACCAAGTGCCGAATGTAACCGCTGTTGATTGTATATCAATTCGATGAACTAGCCAATTCTCTCCTTCACTTCCGCAAACGTCCGGTACTCCGAAACATAGATCTCCTCTACCTTCAACGTCTTCATGAAACTCTCCGCGTGTGCATTGTCATACGGGTTCCCCTTGCGGGACGTGCTGATCGTAAACCCGTACTCCTCAACAACCTGACTGTTAAACGCCTTGCTGAACTTCCTCCTGCCTGCCATGCAGCATCCTCCTCGCGACCCTCCAGACAATGTATTAACCCCCACACCTATCTGTCCAGTCGTAGGGGTTCACTTCAAAGTACAACTGAGCTACTAAGGAATTGAGAAGTATAAACTAAGACCTACCCTGATTGTATAGGTGCAAATTGCAGTCCTATACTGAGTATCAGTAGCTAAGATCCCATGGGACCAAAGTGAAGGGGGTGATTACAAAAAGCTTATTAAACGCAAACCTAGTTCTATGGGCACATGGGCAAAAACAAAGAAAAAAAGGAAAGGAGATATAACATGGCAGTAGAAAAAGCAATGGCATCCAGTAGTTTAGCTGAAGTAATCGACCGAATCCTGGACAAGGGTGTGGTAGTGGACGCGTGGGTGCGTGTCTCTTTGGTCGGCATCGAGATTTTGGCCGTCGAGGCCCGCGTAGTGATAGCCGGCGTAGACACGTTCCTGAAGTACGCCGAGGCCGTAGGCCTCACCGCCGCAGCTTAGACGGACCGCCGGCTGCCGTCTGCAAATCTTGAGTAGAGGAGCAAGTGCGCAGAGGCCGTCAAGGAACTCAGAGCATGTTTTTCCCCACTGATAGAAGACGGCAGTCGGTTGATAACCAGAATAAATTTAAGGAGGTAATTTTATGGCATTGTCAGATGAGATACGTCGGTTAACCAGACACTTTGTAGAGGCTTATGACGACCGGTCGGTGGCAGTCGCTGACATCCATACCAGCACGGCGCAGCAAGTGGCCGAATCCCACACCGCTCACCAAGCGATGGGTGCCGAGCTCAGAGCGCATCTGGACGAGCAAGACTCGGAGCGGCGGGCACAGGCTGCCGAGGATGCCCAAGGGCGAGCCGAATACGTGGATGGACTGCACCGTGATACGGCAGTCTTCTTCAAAGATCTGGACTCAGCTCACCAAGCGATGGCCGCCGAGCTCAGAGCGCATCTGGACGAGCAAGAGTCGGAGTGGCGGGCACAGGCTGCCGAGGATGCCCAAGGGCGAGCCGAATACGTGGACAGGCTGGAATCCGATGTAACCGCGATGCGTGGCACATTACAGGTCGACCTGAGCGAGGCTCGACAGGCGTGGAGCAGTTTTGCCGGGCAGATGCAGGAGCGCCGCGCCGGGACGCCGGTTGCCGCACCGTCTCCACCGTCTCCGAGAGAAGAGGTGGCCAGCGATGACCTGACGGCCATCCGCGGGATCGGTTCCGGGACGCAACGCCACCTGAACGAGGCGGGGATCTTCACCTATGCTCAGTTGACCGAAAGCACACCGGAGGAGCTGCGCCAGGTCCTGGGTGAGGGGCCCCAGGCAACTAAGGCGGGGGAATGGATCGAGCAGGCCCAGGGACTGGTAGAGTAACCCGACATCTCGGCGCTGCCCTCTTCAAGGAGTTAAATTCCTGCCTTAAGGGGCAGATAAGGAGGTAAATTTGATGGCAACAGTAACCGAAGGCCTGCAGACACTCTTGGAACCTCGGGCGCTACCTGGCTTCGTTGAGACCCCGTTCATTGAGGACATAGTGCAGCGCGCCATGACCTACATCACTGCAAGCTTCCCCATCCACTTCAGGGGGGCCTCCGGCACGGGGAAGACAACCCTGGCAATGCACGTGGCCAGCAAGATTGGCCGCCCGGTGGTGATGATCCACGGGGATGAGGAGTCCTCCACCTCGGACCTGGTGGGCGGCGAATATGGCTACCGAAAGAGGAAGGTGATAGACAACTTCATTCACACCGTCCTGAAGACCGAGGAGGATATGACCCGGAGGTGGGTGGATAACCGCCTGACGGTGGCTGCCAAATACGGCTTCACCCTCATCTACGACGAGTTCACCCGCTCCCGCCCCGAGGCCAACAACGTTCTACTCGCGGTGCTCCAGGAAAAGATGCTGGACCTCCCGGCCGCCCGGGATGGAGAAAGTTACCTCAGGGTCCATCCCGACTTTACCGCCATCTTCACCAGCAACCCCGAGGAGTATGCCGGCGTTTACCGGAGCCAGGATGCCCTCCGGGACAGGATGATCACCCTGGACCTGGACCACTTCGACGAGGAGACAGAGATAGGGATCACGGAGGCTAAGTCGGGCCTTGAGCGACCCGACGCAGAGAAGATCGTGCGTATTGTCCGGGACTTAAGAGAGTCCGGGGCCTGCGAGGTTGCCCCTACTGTGCGAGGCTGCGTCATGGTGGCCAAGGCGGCAACGGTCCAGGGCTGTTCTATATCCTCAAGAGACGACATGTTTCGACAACTCTGCCTGGACATCCTGGCCTCGGAATCCAGCCGGGTAGGTAGCAAGGACCAGACCTCCAGGGTGAAAGAGGTGCTGACCGAACTTATCGATCGCTGCTGCTAGGAGGAGTGATATGTCCCAAGAACGAGCTACAAAAGAGTACCGATGCAACAAGTGTGGTAAGGTCTTCACCAGCCTGATGCGACTCCAGCACCATTGCGCTGCCGAGCATGCCCCGAAGACCCTGAAGGATATACGCACGGTGAAGGATATACGCACGATGTGGAACCTTCGCCGCAGCAGATAGGGTCTGCTGAGGCCATTGTCTTAGGATTGGCTTAAGTAAGACAGGAGGAACTTATGGGAATCAAGAGCCTACGGGACTTGAATACGACCACTACTAAGCATATTCATGCCAGACCTCCCCAGCGTGGGGTAGCCTACCTGGATATGTACCTACTTGGTATAGAACAGCAGCGATTGCAGCAGGAAATGACAAATCTGGACCAGCGACGAGGACGCATCCAAAAGCGCCTAATGGAAATCTTGGAGGACCGCACAAAGCTCCGGCAGGTTGCACAACGGGAGGGACACGAGATATCAGATGGCGTGGGCGCTGAGACCACGGCCAACTCAGCGGAGCCATCTCCCAGGCAGGCCCAGCCGCGTTGGAAGACGATGTCTCTGGAGTATTAAGCCCGACTCCGAGATAGAGAGGTGGTTCGGTAAGGGCGTAGTCCCCGCCCATCGTTAAAGGGAGAAAATGTCAAGGAGCCTAAATGGAAGTGAGGCAAGCTAGTAGCTGGGTCGTCAACAGTGCAACGAGAGTGGCCATGGCCCGAGAGAAGGCTAGGGCTTTGAAACGGCCCTCTGCCTTCTTCTTGCAACAGGTGGCGCTCCAGGCCAGACCCACAGCCTTCCCGCCCGAGGAAGAGGAAGTAAGCTGGAAGCCCTGTTTGCCGCCAAAAGGGGAGGGCCAGCGCCGACGGACGACACACAGAGCTATCGCCGTGAGCTCCTTTGCCATGCGGATGATCCAGAGAGAGCGGGCCGGTGGCAGCCGGAGGCTGGCAGACCCTCGGGCTCGTGCGCTGGAAGAGGCCGCCATGCGCTGGGAAGCGCGACAAACAAAGTGAAATCCTAGGCGATAGAAGATGGCCAAGCAAGAGGCAACACCACTTGCATTATTCTTGAAGGAGAGCGGGATCGTGGCAAGAAGAAGGGAAGTTCTTTCAGGCGATAGCTAAGTACTTCAAGTTGATGGAGTACCACGCC
>Ga0307990_1001547_pt1 | contig 19280 bp, 16 predicted proteins | sample EllFjometagen129_FD_203168 | JGI IMG/M metagenome (GOLD analysis project Ga0307990, IMG submission 203168) | Marine microbial communities from Ellis Fjord, Antarctic Ocean - #129 | ecosystem: Environmental > Aquatic > Marine > Unclassified | place: Southern Ocean | collected 2014-10-08
GAAGGATGCTTTTATTCTGCCTGGTGTTATGGGCTCGGATCACTGCCCTGTCGGGATAGAGATAGGGTTGTAAAAACCTTTTACCACAGAGAACACCTGTATCTATTTCAGTATTCTCCGCCAGATAGCGGATACGCCCAGAAAGGACGCCGTGGTGGGCAGAGGGCACAGAGAGAAAGAAAATTAAAAATAGAAAATATAAATATAATTCCTCTCGTTACCAAGCCCCAGCTTGGTAACGCACAGGACATTCCCAAAGTGGGAACAGTTAAATATGCTTCGCATTTAACGTCCTAAAGCTTGGGGAACGAGGAATTATGTTTGGGCTTTGGGAATGAGATGTTGAGTTTGAGCTTGGGGAACGATGGGATGAATAAAAAAGGGGGGCACCGCAAAGCGCTCCCTACACTCAATAATTACAGATTTTTATTTTATTTCGTAGTTTTGACCTGAAGAAAAACTTCTTTTCCATTCACGTTCCAGCTTTTCATATTATCCGAGTTTTCCATTTCAACAATTTCAACAGCAAGCGTCTCTTTCCGGATATAATTTGTAAATTTCTCGAAGGTCTCCATAATATCATCGGATTCCGTGAAGAAGGAAATAATTATCCTATCCATAATATCAAAATCTTCTTCTTTTCTCATGAATTGGATCTTATTTACCAGCTCCCGGGCATTTCCTTCAAGCAGGAGCTCTTCATCGATTCGAGTATCGAGCGCAACAAAGACATCACCATCTTCACCGTACACAAAACCTTTTTTATTTTGCGTCTCTATCTGTAGACTTTCTTTTGTGATCTTTATCTCATTCGTATCGACATCGAGATGATAGACTCCATCTTTATTCAGGACATCGATGAGGTGGTTTGCGTCCGCATTTTGAAGTGCTTGCGCAATGTGTGACATGTGCTTGCCGTAGGTGGGTCCCAGCACTTTGTAATCCGGTTTAATGCTGTAATCCATAAAACGGGTTTTATCTCTTACATACTCTATATTATGGATGTTTATCTCTTCTATAATCAGTGATTTCATCCGTTCAACAACATCTTTCATTTCTTCGGGAGCATAGAGCGTTCGCAGCGGCTGGCGTATCTTTATTTGCACTTCATTTCTTGCAGCACGTGCAAGTGACACAATATCGATTATGTCCTGCATCTCTTTCTCGAGTTTCGGCAGGATCAGTTCTTCATCATGTTCTGGATAATTTTCCAGATGAACACTTTCCTTATTCGTAAGAGACCGAAAGATCTTCTCAGAAATATAGGGTGTGTATGGAGCACATAATTTAGAGACCGCAAGCAAGACTTCATAAAGCGTCACGTATACTGCAACTTTGTCATCCTCCATGCCCGAAGCCCACACGCGCTTTCGAATGCGGCGCACATACCAGTTGCTCACATCGTTGATCACAAAGGATTGCAGCAAGCGCACTGCACGGGTAAGGTCGTACTTCTCGTTGAACTCACGTACTTTTTTTATCACAGAATTCAAGCGAGAAATTATCCACCTATCCAGTTCAGGACGATCCTCCGGATTTATGGAATATTCCTTATACTCAAAATTATCAATATTGCCATAAGTTACAAAGAATGATGCTACGTTTTTCAGGGTGCCGATAAATTTTTTATTCACTTCCAGCACACCCTCTTCGTCAAAGCGGGTAGGTGTCCACGGAGGACTTGTTGAGAGCATGTACCAGCGAGTAGCATCAGCGCCATATTTATCTAAAATTTTAAACACATCAACGGCATTTCCTTTGGACTTACTCATCTTTTTACCGTGTTTATCCAGTACCATTTCGTTCACCAAGCAGCTCTTATATGATGACTCTCCTTTTATAAAAGTTGCAATCGCCAGCATTGTATAGAACCATCCTCGTGTCTGGTCAATTCCTTCTGCAATGAAGTCTGCGGGGAAGAGTTCCTTATCAAAGATATCCTCATTTTCAAAAGGATAGTGCCATTGCCCGAATGGCATTGAACCGGAATCAAACCAGCAGTCGATTACCTCAGGAGTTCTTCGCATTATGCCACCGCATTCAGAACAAGTAAATATGATATTATCAACATAGGGCCTATGAAGTTCGATGTCGTCCGGAACGGGAGCACCGTCAACAAGCGTTCCCTTTTCCTGAAGTTCTTTTATTGATCCCGGGGAAAACTGATGTCCGCATTTTTCACAGAGCCAGATATTGAGCGGAGTGCCCCAGTAGCGGTCTCTGCTGATCGCCCAGTCTCTATTATTTTCCAGCCAATCGCCAAATCTGCCTTCCCCAACGTAGGAAGGATACCATTTGATCTTTCTGTTGTTCTCAATCATTTTGTCTTTGTATGCAGTAGTTCTGATATACCAAGACTTGCGTGCAAAATAGATAAGCGGACTGTCGCACCTCCAGCAGAAAGGATAGGTGTGTTTCACCTGAGTGCGCAAGTAGAGCATTCCTCTCATATTGAGATCTTTTATGATGCCTTTATCCGCATCTTTTACGAACTCTCCTGCCCAATCCGTGATCTCGGACGTGAATTTTCCTTCTTCGTCCACAGGTCGCATAAACGGAAGACCGTACTGCTTGCCGATTGCAAAGTCCTCCTCTCCAAAAGCAGGTGCCGTGTGCACGATACCGGTTCCGTCTTCCATGGTTACATAATCTCCAAGCGCAACGTAGAATGCTTTTTCTTCGGGCTTGATAAAAGGAAAGAGTTGCTCGTATTCTTTGTATTCAAGGTCTTTACCTTTGTACTGTTCAACTATTTCAAAGCTATCTTTGAGGACGTCGAGGCGTGCTTTTGCCAGTATCAGATATTCATCTCCTGTCTTTACTTTCACATAATCATGATCAGGATGAACGACGAGCGCTACATTTGATATAAGCGTCCATGGAGTAGTTGTCCATGCAAGAAAATAGGTGTTTTTCTCATCCCTCACCTTGAAGCGGATATAGACTGATGGATCTTCAACTTCTTTGTATCCAAGGGCTACTTCGTGGTCGGAGAGAGGTGTACCACAGCTCGGGCAGAAGGGCACGATCTTTTTATCAACGTAGATCATATCCTTCTTCCAATATTGATTGAGTATCCACCACACGGTTTCGATATATTCGTTCGTCAGCGTGATGTAGGGGTTATCCAGATCGAGCCAATATCCAAGCAGGTTTGTCATCTCCCGCCACTCTTTTTCATACGTAAAAACAGACTCGCGGCATTTTTTGTTGAATTTCTCTATGCCATAATCCTCAATCTCTTTTTTGACAGAAAATCCAAGCTGTTTCTGAACTTCGATTTCAACCGGCAGTCCGTGGGTATCCCATCCGGCTTTCCTGCGAACCTGGTATCCCTGCATGGTTTTATAACGGCAAACAACGTCCTTCAGGGTTCTGCTTATCGCGTGATGAATGCCGGGCATTCCGTTTGCTGTTGGAGGTCCTTCATAAAATACGAACTTCGGCGCGCCTTCACGGAAATCTTCACTTTTTTGTGGGATATTGTGCTGCTTCCAGTACTCACGAACCGAACTTTCGAAGTCTGCAGGTTTTGCTTTCACGTCGATTTTTTTGAACATAGTACAACACCATTTTATTTATTTTGGATATAAAAAAAACCGCCACAGGTTGCCCCATCGCGGTTCTACAAAATTTTTGTCAGAACCAGCAGGGCGGCGAGTTGATAATTATAATACCGATGATTTTTTCTATATCCTTAATCATAGTTCAGAAAAATTTCGGTAGTAGGGAATGTGTCAAGAATTTCCACCGTTCAGTTCTCGAATCACACTCATTACATTCGCTGCGAAGCAAATCAGAAATTACGTGTGCTATGAAATTGTCCATGATACCTCAAACAAACGAAGGTGAGAATGGCTATTCTCACCCTCGCTAAAGTTTCAATTGCGTGAATAATTATTCCGAACCAGTACTGAAAGATCCTTCGTCAGATAGCTCTTTCAATTTGTTTTCAAGTTCCTGCAACGCATTGGATGCATCATTATATCGCTTTTCCCCAAGAAATTTAATATAATTTTCAAAGGCAGTATTTGCTTGGCTGATCAATTCCTCTATAGTAAATACATCTCCCACATCCTTTTCTGTGATAATGTTTGCAATCTGCTTATCGAAAAGTCCTTGTAGCGCTTTATCAAATGTTTCTGCATAGCTGAGTTCATCTCCGTGCATGACCGCAACAAGCCGAAGTTCGGGATATGCGGCTGTTTCCGCCTGAAGATAGATCGGCTCGACATAAAGGAGAGTATTCTCAATCGGAATTGCCAGTACATTTCCGCGTATCACATTCGATCCCCGCTGATCCCAGAGTGTGAGCTGTCCCGAAAGGTATGAATCCTGGTCGATCTTTGTCTCGACCTGCTGGGTGCCAAGCACTCGTTTTTCCTTGGGAAATTTATATGCGATGAACCTCCCGTAATTATCTCCATCACACATACCTGCGATCCAACCGATAAGCACCTGCCGCTTCTTGGGCGTGAAGGGAAGGATCATGACAAACTCCTGCTGGTTTGTTTCAGGAATTTCCCACATGATGTAATAGGGTTCAACCGCCTGTACCTTACTGTAATATTTCTCGGTCGCCCTGATCCACAGATCTTCCTGATTGTAAAATACTGCGGGGTCATTCATATGATATTTTGCATAGACAAGCCCCTGGATAAGCAGCATCTTTCCAGGATAGCGCACATGTTTCTGCATTGCCTTAGGCATTTCGTCCTTTGACTTGAACATTCCAGGGAAGATCTTGCTCCATACTTGAATGATTGGATCTTCTTCATCATAAATATAAAAATCCGTCGAGCCATTATAGGCATCTATTACTATCTTCACGGAATTCCTGATATAGTTGATATTTCTCATAGAGTTGGAAACGAGATTCTGGAGAGAACGGGCCGCAGATCTTTGCTGCGCAATCTCGCTTGAGCGATATGGCTCACTATAAGGAAAATATCCCGAGGTCGTGTATGCATCGATCATCCAATATAATCTTCCCTGGCTCAGTACGATATAAGGATCGTTGTCGAACTGCAGGAACGGTGCGAGAGTTCTTACCCTGTCTTTTATTTGCCTGTGAAACATGATCCGGCTGTTTTGAGTAGGGTAACCCGAAAGCAGCAAGCGTGTACCGTCGAACTTCCACCCATACAGAAATTTCCTCCAGAAATTAGAAATCTGCACCCCACCGGCTCCTGAATAGCGAGTATAAACATTCTCCTCACCTTTAGGATAATCGAATTCCTCTTCTTCGGAATTTACGATCACGTGTCCGGAAGAAAGCTCGCCATAATAAATTTGTGGAACCGTCACATCCAGATCGGGATAAGTGCTCGTTGGGGGAATATTTTTAATGAGGAGGTTGGGCAGCCCCTGGGGAGTGAACTCACTCACATTTGTCAGAGTAATACCATATCCGTGAGTATATTTAAATCTTCTATTCACAAAGGTCTGGCTTTGATACGGAAGGTTGGAAAATCTCATCTCGCGAGCTGACACCATAACCTGGCGATATTTATTATCAATCATATAACGATCAATATCCACATCAACAAATTCATAATAAAGCCGGATTTCCTGGAACTGCTTATACACGGCGTCCAGTGCTCTCCAGTCCCAAAGCCGGATATTTTTAAAAATATTTTCATTCTCGGTCACCATGTTGGGAGTAAAAACATCACTTACGGGGAATTCCCGCTCCTCGACATCATCAAGCTTGAAACCCCTGCGGGTAAATTCGATATTGTTCTCTATATAGGGTTTTTCCATGGTAATCTCATTGGGCTCGACCCTAAGCCATTGGAAAAGTCTCGGCACGGCTTCAAGAGCCAGTATCCAGAAGGCAATGACTATCACTGCCAGAATTACAATGGGGGAAAGCCGTCTGCGGGCACCGAATCCATCCCCCCTGCTGAGTTTTTTTTGCAGTACTGTTCTCAGCTGAGGAATGATCAAAAATAGCGCAGCAATGACCGTGAGAATAATCACAACTGTATAAGCAGGAAAGCGTAAATGCACATCTGTCCATCCGGGTCCGTGTACTGCTCCCCATGTGGAATACATGAGATGAAACCGCTCCAGAAGTTTACCCAAAGCCAGCACCAGTACTACAATACCTGCATTGAAATAAATAGAACCAAAGCTTATCTGTTGAAGTTCTTCACCGTCGAGATTCACTACTTTTACTTGACCCCTCTCAAAGGTAAAGAGCTTGGAAAAAAGCAATGCTATCAGCGAAATGACAGAAAGAATGATCAAAATTGTGTAAAGGGCATCATAAAAAGGAAGCTTGAAAAGGTAAAATCCGGTATTTATGTGAAGGATCGGATCGACCTCCGCAGTGGTAATTGAATTGAAATATTTCAGAAAAACCGACCAATTTGCATATCCCCAATTAGCGCCAATGATCACCCCAGCCCCACAAGCAATTATTCGTACAATCTTTTGTCCTTTCCCGAGGGTAAATGTTAACAGGAAAATAAATATTATTCCAAATACTCCGCCTGCAACAGCGCTGAAAAATTGCGACAAGACCACTTCCCAGAAACGTGACCCATAGCCAAGATTATGAAACCACAGCATTTCTCCCCAAAAATCCAGCAGCCAAAAGAAAAGCGGTGTAAGCACAAGAATAATAAATCCGAGAATTGTCACACCTTTTTTCTTCTTTTTGATTCCGCTGCGAATGATCAAACCCGCAATGATCAATAATATAATAAATAATACTGTATACATTTTGACTCCTTATTTATGCTTTTGCTTCGGACAATACCGGCATCAGCCAAATTGCCTTTTGCTATGTTTTTTATAGTTCATAATGTGGAAGTTCATTGCGCAAAGTTTCTTGTAAAGAAATAAAGAAAATGCCTTTTTGTCTTATTGTAACGCTCGCTCTCAAGTTTAACTTGGGACAGAGAAGATATATCGTTGTTTCTAGAAAAAAATTATTTTTTATAAACCAACTTTCCCTTTATATAAACTTCTTCTATGTAATTCTCTCCGTTACTATAGATCAGCTTTGATATTAGGTCTTCGGGGTTTGAAAAAAAGTTCTCATTACATACATTAAGCTGCGCAATATCAATTACAGAGAAATCGGCGCTTTTTCCCTGTTCAAGACTACCTGTCTCGTCTTCTATAGTAAGTGCTTCGGCCCCGCCAAGCGTAGCAAGATAGAATGCTTCAATAGAGGTAAGGGGATTATAGACGGCAGAGGTATCCAGAAAATGTATTGTTTTTGAAGATTCGATTGCTTCCCTCATTTCAGAAAACATTGATAAGCTGTATCCGGCGCCCACATCTGTTCCCAAACCGATGGGAATGCCGCTCTTTTCCAACTTTCGGTATGGCATAATACCGCTTTGAAGAAATCGGTTTGATGAAGGGCAATGGCTTACCTTGGTTCCTGTTTTCTTGAGTATTTCTATCTCTCCCTCATTAAGATAGATACAATGTGCAGCAATCGTTTTTTCTGTGAGCAATCCTGCTTTAAAATACACATCGGTATAATTTTCAAGGTCAGGAAAAATATCCATAACAGTTGCGATCTCTGCTTTACTTTCTGCAAGATGTGATTGGATGTGCACGCCACGTTTCTTTGCAATTTTTCCAATTCCCTGCAGCAGATCAAAGGAACAAGATGGGGCAAAGCGGGGAGTGAGCACATAACGCAGTCTTCCATTATCATGCCCTTCCCACTTTTCAATAAGTTCTTCGGAATCCCGTAACAAAATTGGTGTGTCTTTAATAAGATAGTCCGGAGCATTTTGATTCATGAGCACATTACCCAGAAATGCCCTGATGCCTGATTTTTCTGCACACTGAAAAGCAATATCGGTTGCTTGTTTATGACTCGTTACATATGAACTCGTCGTTGTAGTTCCTTTGCTTAGCAGTTCCTGAAAGAATCGTCCCGCAAATCGTTCTGCAACTTCGGGAGATGAAAACCGTCCCTCTGCCGGGAAAACAATGTCGCTCAACCATTCAAAAAGATTGCCCCTGTATAATCCGCTTAAAGTAAATTGTGGAAGATGATTATGAATATCAACAAAGCCGGGGCATATCAACTTGTCGGAAAGATCATAATATTCTGGATCATGCTCTCCGCCTTTGGGGATTTCTTTGCAGACATCTTCTATATTGCCATCTTCAGAAATAACAAGATATCCGGGATCAAGAAATAAAACCCTTTCGGGTGAAATCGCAGTAAGCAACTTTCCTTTAATTGTCTTCTTCGTTTTCATTCGCTTTTTTGATACGGATTATGGTTTCACCTTCTTTTGCAAGACCCAATTCACGGGCTTTTTTCTCAATTGTTTTAGGGTCCTGCTTCTCGAGGTTCATTTTTTCTTCTTCCAGAACTTCGCGCTCATTTGCAAGTCTCTCGATGTTTTCAGTTTTCTGGTTCAGGAGAAAGCTCGTTCGCAAAATTTTGATGACACTATATTTATAAAAAAACAGGAACCACACAAGCCCGAGAAGGAGAAGGATCAGAAAAATCTTTACATTGCTCCGCCATCCGGTAGATTTTTTCCTTCTTCGGGCATCCATAATGTTTTTTATTTTATTTTATCAAAGAGATTTTTTCCTGGAAATCGCGCAGTCTTACCCAGCTCTTCTTCTATTCGTAAAAGCTGATTATACTTAGCAATACGTTCAGAGCGGGATGTTGAGCCGGTCTTGATCTGCCCATTGTTCACTGCTACGGCGAGGTCTGCAATGAATGTGTCACAGGTTTCTCCTGAGCGGTGAGATACAACACAAGTATAGCTTGCATTCTTTGCCCGTTCGACAGTATCAAGTGTTTCTGTCACCGTGCCGATCTGGTTCAGTTTAATAAGTATTGAATTCGCAACACCTTCTTTGATGCCCCTGTCCAGCAGTCTGATATTTGTTACAAAAATATCGTCGCCGACAATTTGAATTTTTTCGCCAAGTTCATCAGTAAGGAGCTTCCAGCCCTTCCAATCATTTTCGTCAAGCCCGTCTTCCAGAGAAACGATAGGATATTTTCTTATCCACTCTTTGTATATGCCCACGAGATCGGCGCTTGAGAGCTTCTCGGTTTTGCCTGTATTGAAAACATATTTCCCGGATTGGAAAAATGATGATGCTGCAGAATCTAATGCAATAGAAATATCTTCACCCGGACGATATCCGGCTGTTTCAATCGCTCTCAGAATGAATTTAATTGCTTCTTCGTTGGACCCAAGATTGGGCGCAAATCCACCTTCGTCACCAACCGCAGTACTGTATCCACCATTTTTCAAAATCATTTTCAAAGCATGAAAGGTTTCGGTAGCCATTTGCAGCGCTTGAGAAAATTTTTCAGCTCCCAACGGCATGATCATGAATTCCTGAACATCAACATTATTATCAGCATGCTTTCCACCATTGAGCACATTCAGCATGGGAACGGGTAATGTTTTTGCATTTGTGCCGCCCAAATATCGATAAAGCGGAAGCTCTAGCTCCAGTGCCGTCGCGCGAGCCACAGCCATAGAAACACCAAGAACCGCATTCGCCCCGAGCTTTTCTTTATTCGGCGATCCGGCCATGTCACACATTATGGCATCTATTTCAACCTGCCGTTCGCTTTCGATACCCAGTATTTCAGGTGCAATTATTTCATTTATGTTTTTAACTGCCGTCAGTACACCTTTTCCATTATATCGTTCATCATTTTCATCTCGAAGTTCCACTGCTTCATACTCACCTGTCGAGGCGCCTGAGGGAACAGCAGCTCGTCCCCAGTAACCGGATTCGAGCATAACATCAACTTCAACTGTAGGATTCCCACGAGAATCTAATATCTCACGAGCAAAAATTCCATCTATTAGAGACATATATTCTCCTTCATTATTTTTTCAAAACATAATCGAGCTTACCGCCATTAATATATAAAAATTTTGGCTTTCTCGGAAAATCTTTTTTCTTAATCTTATCAGAATCTCCTTCTTCTTCGATGCGCCAGACTTCCCAGCGGTCATCGCTGCCATCAACGCAGAACGTCACTTTCTTTTCAACAAAGTCATCGATTACAAACTGAATGCTCTCCAGGCTGCCGATCTTAGTAACGGGCACACAGAATTTTTTTGCGTCATAGAGATATTTCTCAACAGTTTCCTTTTTCTTCGCCATTTCATCTCCTATCTATGGGTTTATTTGAAAAATCAGTTCTTCAGTAAGCCTGCAGAGGATATGTCCTACTGTAATATGAGCTTCCTGAATTCGGGCTGTATCCTTATGTGGAATGATAATTGAATATTTTGCAATTTCGGCGATCTTGCCGCCATCTCTCCCTGCCAGTAAAATCGTCTGGATGTTCTGCTCGTTCGCATATTCCAATGCTTTGTACACATTCGGAGAGTTGCCGCTGGTGCTTATTCCAATCAAAAGATCACCTTCATTTCCGAGTCCTTCAACCTGGCGTTTAAAAACCTCATCAAAACCATAATCATTTGCACATGCAGTGAGCAGCGATGAGTCGGTAGTAAGCGCAATTGCCGGCAGAGACCTTCTGTTGAAATCACCTCGAAACCTAACAACGAACTCGGTGGCAATATGTTGTGCGTCCGCAGCGCTCCCGCCATTTCCGCACAGCATGATCTTATTGCCCCTTCCAAGGGTTTCGGACATTTGTGATGCAATTGCTTCAATAGCCGGATAAAAAGCTTCTATCCCGTTGATAACCTTCTTGTGTTCTCGAAGGGCTTCATCAAATAATTCTTTAATTTTCATAAGTTATACATTTTGCTGTGAGTGTAAAAAATCATGCAAGAAAAATTTTAACCAATTTTCATCACACAAAACTGCGCTCCCTGGCATATTTAAAAATAAGTCCCATTGAAGCAAGATTAAGAAGCAGGCTGCTCCCTCCATAACTGACAAACGGAAGGGGAATTCCTACGACAGGAATGATCCCGATGTTCATGCCGATATTGACGACTATCTGAAATATAAAATAGGCAAGAATGCCTACAATGATAAGTCTTTGCCTGTCGATTCTGATTTTTCTTAGGATTATGACAATGCGCCATATAAGCGCCCCAAAAAGGAGCATCAGGATAAAACATCCAACGAAACCGAGTTCTTCTCCTATCACAGAGAAAATAAAATCAGTTTGCTGTTCCGGTAAAAAATTCAAGTTCTTTTGAGTTCCCTGCAAAAAACCTTTGCCGAAAATACCACCGGAACCAACAGCGATCTTTGATTGAATGATCTGATACCCGCTTCCAAGCACATCGAATTTAGGGTTGATGAATGCGAGAATACGGTTTCTCTGATAGTCATGCATGCTCCACCACATGAACGGGGTTACTAATGAGATGAAAGCATTTCCTACCAGAATAGCTCCCGCAGGAAGCAATGATACTTTTCGAAAAATCAATACAAGAAGAAGAAATATATCAAAGATTATCCAATACGTTATATTGAAACCCACAAGAATACTTATGAGTGGTGTAACGATAATAAATAAAGTAAAAAAAGAGACACCTGCAAAATACATCATTGGAAATAAGATCGCAAAAAAGACCAGCGTACTTCCGAGATCTGGCTGTATTAACACAAGTAGTGCAGGAAGTGTGGCGATAAGGAAGCCAAAGAGCACAATTTTTGAAGTGGGCATATATTTGATTGAAAAAACCTTCGCAAGAAGGAAAATTACCCCAATCTTTGCAAATTCGGATGGCTGAATATGCACGCTTCCGAGACTTATCCAGCGATGTACACCCTTAATGGACGGAAGTATCAGCACAAGGATCAGCATCAGAAAGATCAGTATATTGTATGGTACGATAAGCAGGTCTAATATGACATCTGGGATATATAATATGGTAAAAAAAACGGCAAGGCCCATTATTATCCATACAAGCTGTTTGATATAAAAGTCGCTTACAATTATTTCCTCTCCAACCTTCTGCACTGAAGCACTATACAATGCAAGTTCTCCGAAAATCAGAAGAAGCAGAAGTATGACCATCAGCTTCCAATCGAATTTCTGAATGATCTCCGTTGAACTCATTTATACCCAGTACTTCCTATCCAAGCTGCGGTATTGAATTGCTTCGCTTATATGAGCAGGAGTAATTTGTTCACTTTTTTCAAGGTCTGCAATAGTCCGGGAAACTTTTAGTATGCGGTCATAAGCCCGTGCTGAAAGCCCTAGTTTTTCAATAGCGATCTTCATGAGCTTTTTGCCCTCCTCGTCTATCCTGCAGAATTCCCGTATCTGTTTTGATTCCATGTCCGCATTAGAGTAGGTCGTTCTTGAGCCTGCAAAGCGCTGGTGTTGAGCATTCCGCGCAGCATTCACCCTCTCCTGTATGACCTCTGATCTTTCACCCTTCGGATCTCTTGAGAGTTCGTCATATTTCACTGCTGGTACTTCAACATGAATATCAATACGGTCCAGAAGAGGTCCCGATATCCTTGAAACATACTTTTGTATAATGGTGGGCGAACAGGTACATGTATGCCCTTCTACATTGCTTCCGAAATAACCGCAGGGGCAGGGGTTCATTGATGCGACGAGCATGAAATTGGCAGGGAATGTAAGCGATTGGACAGCTCTTGAAATCGTGACAATGCCATCCTCAAGTGGTTGCCTGAGTACTTCTAATACGGATTTTTTAAATTCCGGCAACTCGTCCAAAAAAAGTACGCCGTTATGTGCGAGAGATACTTCGCCCGGTTTCGGGTAACTACCTCCTCCGATAAGCGCAACATCGCTTATTGTATGGTGCGGGGCACGAAAAGGTCTCGTGGCTATCAGTGAGCGCTCGTGAGCTGTTTTTCCTGCAACAGAATGGATCTTTGTGGTGGTCAACGCCTCTTCCAAGGTGAGTTGGGGTAGAATCGTTGGAATCCTGCGTGCAAGCATTGTCTTGCCGGAGCCCGGAGGTCCTATCATAAGAATATTATGGCTTCCGGCAGCAGCAACTTCAAGTGCTCGCTTTACATTATATTGTCCTTTCACATCGAAGATATCAATAGTCTCTCTGCGCTCATTTTCAAAAATTGTAGAAATATCAATACTCAATGGTTCTATGGCTTCGCGCCCTTCTACAAAGGCAATGCATTCTGCAAGAGTTTTAACGGGATATATTGAAATTCCTTCCACGACAGCGGCTTCTTTAGCATTCTCTTCAGGAACGATCAGCCCTTCCAGCCCTTTATTTTTTGCAGCGATGGTGACGGGTAGAATGCCCGCTACCGGACGGACTTCGCCATTTAGTGAAAGCTCCCCAACCATGCCGACAGTTTCAAGAATGACCGGATAAATCTGTTTAAGCGAAGAGAGCATGCCTATAGCAATAGGAAGATCAAATCCCACACCTTCCTTTTTCACATCTGCAGGTGCAAGATTCACAGTATATGCACGTGGCGGCTTTTTGTACCCATTATTTTTTATTGCAGCAGTGACCCTGTCTTTACTTTCTTTGACCGAATTCGTCGGCAGGCCGACCATTGTGAAATAGGGCATCGAGGTGTGTTTTGTATCAACTTCCACGTCAATAGGGATGGCATCGATTCCTAAAATTGAAAAAGAAATTATCTTTGTAAACATAGGACAAATAGGAAAATAAAAGCTGGAGTGGTCAAGATATAAAATATGCAATTTGATAAGGGTAAAAAATGGTACGCCAGAGAGGATTCGAACCTCTGACCCCACAGCTCCGATCCGCCGGCTGGCGGACTATCCTGCTGAGCTACTGGCGCGCATTGAATAAAAAACTGCTGTATGGGTTTTAAAATTGTAGTAGCAAAAGGACTTGAACCGCAGAAAATCAGATTGAAATCCTAGAGATTTAAACTTTAAATAGTAAAATGGCACGCCAGAGAGGATTCGAACCTCTGACCCACAGCTTAGAAGGCTGTTGCTCTATCCTGCTGAGCTACTGGCGCGCATTGAATAAAAAACTGCCTTAACGGCAGCAAAAAAATGGTAGCGATGCAGGGACTTGAACCCCGGACACTCGGATTATGATTCCGATGCTCTAACCAGCTGAGCTACATCGCCGCGAATTCAAAAAAATGGTAGCGGGGGCAGGATTTGAACCTACGACCTTCAGGTTATGAGCCTGACGAGCTACCAAACTGCTCCACCCCGCGTCAAAGGAATACAATATTTTTACTCTCTAAATATGCTGTCAAGAAAATGGCACACCTCTTTATTAGGAATACATATAGCCCCAGAAGCTCAAAAATACAAGTCTGGATGTTAACTTTCTGTTTTGATTATAATATTAACAGAACAAATTCTCTAAACTCTTTGCTGCGTTAAAAAATAACCTGTTTCAAATGCTTTCCGGCAAGAGCGGGTTTTACGTACTTTTTTATGTTGCCTATTCCCTCTTCTTTTTTGCGGTAATTTTTCATGCTTTTGAAATCCCGATAACGGGCAACCTACTTGCTTTGGCTGTCATGAGTTTGCTCTTTTTGTTCTCTGCACTGTTCTACACGCTCTTTGTTGCATCCTTCTTCCATAGCCAGAAACGATACATGGAAATCATGGCATTCACGTCTTATCCGCTCTTTTTGATATGCGGGTATTCCTGGCCCCTTTCTGCTATGCCCCTGCCGATAAAGTGGCTTTCATACACTATTCCCACCACGCCATTTTTTAATGGTTTTTTAAAATTGAGCGTTATGGGTGGAGGATGGCAGTCCATAAAAGGATATGCTTTCCATTTGATAATATTGGTGCTAGTTCCTTTTGTTGCAGTTGTCTTGAGGTGGAGATATTTGGGGAGGGTAAACAGTTCGCAGATGGGATAAACCCATTCCTTCTCAAATTTATTTGTTCCGGTTAGTAGTCATGATGATTTAGTTTTTCTCTTGCCGAGATTCTTCGCTCCATTTCATTCCGCTCAAGAATGACAAGCTTTATAAATATGTCAAACCTTCATCTATAATGAAAATCCTATTAACTCCACACTCTCGTATCCAAGCCCCCGCTTGGATGCGCCTGTTATTTGGGTCACCAAGCAGGGCTTAGTGACCAGAGGTAATGTGATTTTCATTTTTCTCCTATTACCATTGTCGTTGTTTTTTCATATATTTTACCACTCTGTTTTCCTCCTCCTTCAAGATGAACAATATAAATTCCAATCGGCACCACGTTTCCGTTTTCGTTCTTGCAGTCCCAGATGATCGTGCCCTGGGCTGCAACCCATTGCTGGTCTGTGAGCCAGCGAACCATTCGTCCTTTCATATCAAAAATGCGGATGTTTATTTTTGTTATCGGTTCGGGCAGATTGTATTCGATAAGCACAGATTTTTTCTCCCTGTAGGAAAGCGGGTTGGGTGTGACGGTCAGCTCAACCTCAGGAATAATGTGCTCGACATAAATACTGTTCTGCTTGCCGGGTGTCGCTCCCAAACTACTCACAGAACTATCCCAATTATCGGAATTCTCTGTAGCAAGATGCGGATTGATGCGCTCGAGAGAATTGTCCTCGATCTCTTTCCACTCGCTGAAGTAATTAATGCTGTCTATCAAGCAGCCGTTTTCGTCCCGGAGCACAAGGATATCCTCGTCATTATTCAGAGAGGGAAGTTCCCATGCAAAAACAAAATGAGTAAGGGTGTCTAGGTAGGTGAAGTGTGCTTTCAGGGCGAGCGAGTCATTTTCATCCGGAAGTATCACAATATAGTCGCTTTGTGCTACCGTGCTTTTCGCTGGCTGTAAAATGAGCGTGTCGCTCTTATCTGTAAGTGTCCACCCTGAAATATCGAGTGCATGATCGAAAATATTGAAAAGCTCGATCCATTCGGGCTGTTCATCGGATGGTGATGCCTGTATCTCATTTATACAGATAGGATGCGAGCCGGCTGTATTATGAGTCGTCAGCATTTGATTGTTTAAGAGATCCAAATCCTGCATGTCCTTCACATAAAAACCATATCTGTAATAACCCATTTCCGGAATGAAGGAATAGGAAAAACTTGCAGAATCTCCTGTTGAAATGTCGAAATAACCGGTTGCCAGCTCTTCACCCTCATCATACTGAGCATTCCAATTTATGTCATCAAAGAAAATATATTCTGCGTCTTCGATGGGATTGAATCCGATGTTTTTGCAGACTGCGTGCAGTTCGAGGATTTCACCCTCATTAACTTTTGAGAGAGATACAACAGCAATATCATATTCTTTTGGCGTGATACTGTTCACCCTTCCGGGAGTTGCGCCGAGACTATCCACAGAAACACCCCAATTGTTTGGAATATTTTCATAAGGGTCGATTCGCTCCAGCGAATAGTTGTGGGGGCAGGAAAATTCCTCGGGATTATAGCTCATTGAATCCAGTTTCGTGTAATATTTATCAGAGATATGGACTTCATCCGGCGTTGTATTATTCAAAGAAGCCCAATCGTTTGTTTGGATAAGTATAATATCATATTCGTAATAATCTTTAACGGCAGTTGTATCATCCGTTATTACAATATAAGAAAAGGGCGTAATGCTTTTCTGTGTGATAACCGTATTCCATCCAGAAGTTGCATCTCTGATATGCCAGTTCAGAACGGAAAACGTGTTTTCTGAATTATTGAACAGTTCTATCCACTCAACGTTCGGGGTGCCGGGCATATACATTATCTCGCTGATGATGATCGGGGATTCACCGACAAGAAAAGAAGATTCATAAGAATTGTTTGATGGTGTCGTGTCTGTTGAGAGGATCAATTCTACATAATATTCACACAGTCCGTTTTCAAATATTCCAAGCTCAATATTGAGTTCACGCGTTCCGTGACTGGGAATCTCTACCTCAATATTATCTTCTGAAACGAGTTCTCCTGATACAAATATTTTATAGGAACAGCTATCTGCAGGGATTGAAATGTCTGAATTATTATATGCAGAAAATTGGAGAACGATTACGTTCGTGCTGTCCGGATGAGGCGGTTGGATAGTTACATTCTGCAAAACAACATCTTGCGGCATCACATTTGGTGCGCCGGGTGTTGGGTATTCGCATTCAAAGAAATCCTCCTCGCAATTATCGGTATCATGACCATTCGGATATCGGATAAGGGAATGTCCTGAAGATGCATCGACCGCAAAGAAAATTCCCGGGTTGTGTGCATCGCCCGGAAGATTGTTCGAGTTCGGAGTGTCATACAGAATAGTATCGATAGTATCTCCTACCGCAGAGATGATACGCACACCGTCTGTTGCAGTTCCCCCGTTTTGAAAAGCCAGTACTCCAACAATATCCGCATTGGGGACCTGGGATTCTCCAATTAATAGATATTCTGCGGGATAAATACTATACTCGGGAAATGTAAAGCATTCTTCGAAGTTGGTGCCGGCTTTCTGTATTTTCCATCCCTCTAGCTGAACCGGTTCTTTGCCAGTGTTGTAGAGTTCAATCCATTCATTCCCTGTATCTCCACCCGATGGATCATAGAGAATTTCGTTGATCTTAATTTCCTGTGCCTCCAAAGGCAGGATAAATATGCACAGTACTATCACACTTGCAATTGAAACAAGAATGTGTTTTCTCATGGTGCCCTCCTGTGGGTTTATTTTTTATCTATCGTTTTAAAAGTACTGCTTACAATTTCCAGCGCTATTAATGCGCGCAACTTTTCGCCTTCCGGAAAATACACTGCGTTATCTATCATATATGCCATTTTCTGCTGCTCATTATAGAAGCCCCAACATGCAAAAGTGCCTCCTGTGAAGTTTGTCATATTCTGCCATCTGCCGGATAATTTATATGCGTTATAGCCAAGAAATTCTGCATTCTCCTGACGTACATCTTCTACTAAAAGCGTGTCTCCGTTATAATATTTTTCTCCGATCTCAAGCCGTTTTTGAAAGAGCCATTCTTTTGAGACTTTATTCTCTTCCATGGGCTCCCAATACACGCTAAGGAAACGATCGGGATATTTTTTCACACGGCAGAGATATGATACGAAATTGTGGGTGTCGTCTCTTCGGAAGACTCTGTATTGAGAGGGCAGCTCCATATACCAAGGATAATGTTTTTTCTCGTATGCGATCTCCTCTTCATTTAATCCGGGTTTATAAACAACCTCCTCGATCCGCTCAAACTCACCCCCTTTATAGATATCAAAAATGAGGTTCAGATTTTCAAAAGTGTAGAGAAGCAGTTGTTCGAGGTCTTTTCCCAAGATAAAGATAACACGTTGGTCCCGCGCCCATAAATCTTTTGCTGCTACCATAGTTGTAGGAAGTGAGTCTCCGATCGTCGCTGCCTGTTCCGGGATGATCTCTTTCACATATTCGGAAACCGGTTGCTTCGAGCTTACATCACATAAAAATAGGAGGTTTGCAAATTTATAATAGGTGTGGATGTTTGAAATATCGTGTCTCTCCACCGTAAAAAGTACTTCATTCTTTGTTGTGAAAAACTGCCTTTCGATGGATTTCTTTATCTCAAGCTGCCCGTAATCCCACGCCTTGTTATCTGCATACGTGAAGATGCGGTGAGATTGTCCCCACGAAATCGGCTTCTTGTGGTCTGTGCTGCTCTTTCGCGCAGATGGTCCATTATCACAACCTGCGACGAACAATACTGCGCACGCTGCGAATAAAAGAATACGCTTACGTCCCATGCCGCTCCTTCCGAACTTGATATATATAGATAATCGCTGACATCCAGGCTAATGCCGCAATCAAAAAATACATAATGATAAGAATGGTGTCAATGATTACGACCCCCGGCAGGATCGCTCTATACGCAAGGGTTGCAATGATGGTAACCATTTGCGTAGTGGTTTTAATTTTGCCGTATCTGTTCGCAGCGAGGAAGATGCCCCTCTTCTTCAACAATTCACGATAAATCGTTATACATACTTCCCGCAATAAAATAATCGCAGTAAGCCACCAGAAAAGAATTTCCCAGTATGAAAAAATTACAAGCGCCGAAGCAACCAGCAGTTTGTCTGCAAGTGGATCGACAATTTTCCCGAAATTTGATACATATCCGAATTTCCGCGCTATCACGCCGTCAAAAGTATCTGTCAGCGCCGCAACAACAAATACGACAAGTGTGAGAAAAAAGTAGTCGTTGAGTGCAAAATATATAAAGACCGGTATCAGGATGATCCTGAAAACCGTGAGTGCATTTGGGATCTGTTGTTTATATTTTTCCACTTTTTTTAAAAACCACCCTTGTTTTTTCTTTATCCTTGAACATGAGGTTTATGAGTGAGATCAACATATAAAGTCCAAGCAGCACACATACAGAACGCCAGCCGTCATTGAACTGCAGAATATTGATGTTGAGCAGGAGCAGTATGTCGTCTCC
>Ga0307990_1001548_pt1 | contig 19273 bp, 19 predicted proteins | sample EllFjometagen129_FD_203168 | JGI IMG/M metagenome (GOLD analysis project Ga0307990, IMG submission 203168) | Marine microbial communities from Ellis Fjord, Antarctic Ocean - #129 | ecosystem: Environmental > Aquatic > Marine > Unclassified | place: Southern Ocean | collected 2014-10-08
TGAATGTGAGGCTATTATGGATATAGGTACAGGAACGTTTCTGGCACTGTTTTTTACCGCAATTGGGATCGGTGGTCTTTCCAGCCTTCTTGGCGTTGGTGGCGGTGTATTCATGGTCCCGCTTCTCACGCTCGCCGGTTATGTCCCTACGATCCAGCAAGCAGCGGGAACTAGTATTGCCGGCGTTGTGTTCACCAGCATATCGAGCACAATTGCCTATGCCCTAAGGCGTGCGATCGATTTTCGCATTGGGTTGATACTAATGCCAACGACAATCATCGGCGCGTGGTGCGGAGCGCGTTTGACCGATGTGATAAACGCGCATTGGCTGTCCATTGGCTTTGGTGTCCTTCTCCTCTATCCCGTAGCGATGATGATTCAGGGAAAGCAGCCAAAGGAGATCGGGCTGTCCCTGCATGGAGAGATCAAGGGGATCAAACTGTATGTTGTAGGTGGATTGATAGGGCTGATCGCTGGGACGGCGTCTGGGATGTTCGGGATCGGTGGGGGAACTGTGATGGTCCCAGCACTCGCTGTCTTCCTCGGCCTTGACATTGTCACTGCGGCAGCGACAAGCTTGTTCGTGATGGTCCCCTCGGCGATGATGGGCACATATCAGCACTGGGTACAGGGAAACGTTCATCCTGAACTGGCACTGCCGTTGATACTGGGCCTTATCATCGGTGCCCAGATCGGCCCACGCATTGGGCCACACATCCCCAAACGCAGGCTGCGGCAGTTATTCGGCGTTGTCCTCCTTTACGCCGCAATCAACATGATCGTGAAGGGTCTGCGCTAACCTAGCGCGATCGCCCGTCTCGGCGCATAATTGCGTCCACGATGAACATCACCATCCTTACCACAGGCGGCACAATTGAGAAGACGTACAACGAGCGCGATGGCTCGCTCAAGAACTACCACACCATCCTACCGGAGATACTTGCTGGGCTTCGCCTTCCGGATCTCGATGTGAGCTACGAGCAGGTTGTGTTCAAGGACTCGTTGGAGATGACCGAAGATGATCGCCATCGCATCTTGAGAGCTGCGCAGCAGGCACTCCCCATATCGGACGCAATCATCATCCTGCACGGAACCGATACGATGGCTGAAACGGGAGAGCTTCTCAATAAGGAGCTAGGAGATCTGCAGATCCCAATCATCCTGACTGGCGCGATGCGGCCGTACAAGTTCCGCGATACGGACGCACTGCAGAACGTCACTGAATCACTCCTTGCGGCGCGCCTCGTCTCCCCCGGCGTGTACGTGGTGATGCACAACCACGTCCTGCGCTTCCCCGGGGTGGTCAAGGATCGAGAGAATCTTACGTTCACCAAACGATAAGTGGTACCGATTAAACACCCACCGGCATCTCCCGCACGACAGGTGGTTTTCCCATCGGGGCGCAGGGACTATCCAGGCCTACGTTATCTCCGGATCTTCGAAGTGCATCAGTGGTGGATTCAGCCTTCACAAAAACACAAGCCAAGACTCTCGCCCGCTCGCTCAAGGCGCAAAGCTCGCCAAGGAATCACTTGGTCATTGGTCCTTTTCTCCATCTGAGGCTGTTCTTTGCGCGCCCTACGCCTTAGCGAGAGAATGCTTTTCGTCTTTCCTGCCAATATTCCTCTTCTTTGCGAGAGGCAAGCGACTCTGTGTCCAGGCTACCCACTCGTTATAGCGAGTAGCCACAAACACCGATAGGATGTGCCCAAAGCAACACCAACGACTGCCCAATGGGAGCGGCGCCTGGAAGAAGCTACTCACTTCTCGAATTTCAGAAGGCTCAGCCCTTCTTCTCCTCCCGTTTCAGGTACTCCAGAATGGCCTCGACTACCAGGTAGTTGACCGAGCGGTCGCGCTTATTCCCTAGACGGATTAGCCGTTCGACTGGTTTCTCCTCCATCTTCTTCTGTGGAACATAGATCGACAGCTTATCGAGGATCTCTTTCTTTGCCATGTTGTTCACCCCCTTATCAATTTCATCTGCTGCAGCATAGCATGTATGGCCTTGCTTGTCAAGCATAGAGAGTGGATGGTATGAGACGATGCTAGATAGCAGGAGGGGTGCTTGCCCATCGCGAAGCGGACGGATGCACAGGCGTACTACGTGCTGTCACATTGCTAAGGGCTGTGTGTACTGGGCCACGCTGCAATCGATCGCGTCACTGTGCGTCCGAGGGATTCCTGGCATGGAGGGCGAGAATGTTGATTACGGAATTCGTCACGTGAATCAGCAACACAGACGTCCTCCTTGCGAGCGTCCCACGTCCTGGCTCGCTATTCACTTCACCTGTACGGTCATGTGGTGATGGATGGTTTGTGTCGAAAGCGCCAATCAGGAAATGACGATGGTTGGGACAATCGGGGCGCACGCGTTTCGCGACGAACACGGAATTCACGTTGATAACGTGCCAAAGCTGGCTGAGTACAGTTAACCAAGGCACAGTTGAGCTAGTGCCTGCGATTTCGCGGCTTGCCTGTTTCATGGAAGCTTGCAACCTAGAGAGATGCTAATTCGATTCGCTGTTAGAGTGTTGTTCATTGGTTTGCTGATCGTCGTTCCTTTGGCCGGGGCGATGGATGCCATTCAGGCAGAAAACGCGCCTGCAGAAATCGCTGAGCATGCCTCAATCAATACCGGCCGCTGGAAGACTTGCATAAGCGAGACATATGGGTTTGAGATAGAGTACCCACAAGACCTCACTGTGCAACAGGAAATCCCGCTGGCCGTCATTGAGGGAACTGTGCTCAGACTCCCGCTGATCAATCGCACGTATTACGATGGGACCAACTTGGTGGAAGCATCTCTGTTTGTTGGGGTTACGCCAGAGAAGGCGTGTTCTTCAAAGCGGCTATGCGATGGGTCCCCAAACTTCTCCACGCGTGAAGACCCGGTAGAGATAAGGGATATCTCTGGGGTGAACTTCTCCAAAGTTTCATCTTGGGAAGGAGCAGTGGGCAACCAGTACGGCGTGATCACGTATTCTGCCTTGCATGGAGGAAGCTGCTACAGGCTTGCCTTGTTCATTCACTGCATCAATATCCATGTCTTTGATCCAGGAACCGTTTCCGAATTTGATAAAGCCACAGTGTTAAGCCTATTTGATCGGGTCATATCCACCTTCAGGTTTCGGAAGCTCGGCGGATAGCTGCTGTTATAGCCTGTGAGCCGTGAGTGTGTTGACTGCTGCTTGTGATGTGGCGCGACTAAGAGCCAATCACCGTTAGCATCTGAAAGAAAGAGGGGTTCATGTCCAAAACGATAATGCTGGTGATCGTGCTCGTTGTAGTCACGACCGTGTCTTGCCTTGCGGATCAGCTAGCTTGGAATTCACGTGAAACTTGCGAAGAAGCGGCCAAGCGCATCAGCCGCGATTCGATTATCCTATCATATTGTTCTAATTGTAGCAACGAGCATGTAGAGGTATGGCTGGTGAAGGGAATTATCGTTGCCCCAACGGCGGCGTACGGCTTGTTTGAAGTGAATGTTTTCGGGATGCGGTTGTACACTTCCAGCGAGGCATTTGCAGAAAAGGGGTACTCCGAACCACTCCAATATGAAGCCGTCACCGGACACGGGTTATCGCGGTGGTTTCTTGCAGGGATTGACCTAGCCTATGTCTACGTTCCCACGAGCGAGGGAACATTCCGGTGCCTTGGCAAGGTCATCGAGCGCGAGTGCATCATCAATGTAGACACAATCAGCCTTCCGCATCAACTTCTTGAACAAGTCAAGCGGCAGTTGGAAAGAGAAAACAAGAAGGAGATGCTTACCTGGTGATCGAGTTACTAGAGTTTCTCACGCGGCTCTCCCGTACAGCGGCACTCGGTAGGGCTGTTTTACTCCAGCATCAGCCTGATTGCCAAGTATTTCCAAGACGATGAAACCCCAAGAAATGAAGGTGTGACCATATTTGACCCCACGGGGCAGGTCAAGACTAACGTGTACGAACGGCGCGGCTATTTCCTACTTCAGTGCGACGATGATGCTCACGCCGAACATCGGGTACGGACCTGACGTCTTGCATACCATGAGCCACTTGAGCGATTCACATGGAACGAGGGTGAATGTTCCAATCCACTTGCCATCTTCCAGCGCCACTGGAAGCCATGCGTCCTCGAAGTAGCCGTATGTGTTTGACCGCTTCGTGAGTTGAAGGGCTTGAATAGCTGTGCCCCATCCGGAGCTCTCCAGATGCTGAGCTACGAGGCGAACGCTTCTTGTGACGCGATCCGAGGTCCTAACGTAGGATGCATCGGCAATGGTCACCGTGATCTCTTTGGGCTCACCAGCGACCAGTGATCCTGCCCACGTGAAGAAACCAGCCTCGGTTTCGCTCTTCTGGGCAACAACGGCTCCTGGGGTGTCCCTGGCCCCATCACGTTCCGAGTTATCTCGTGAAGCAGGGACATTAGAGAGAGGCGAATCCGAGAGGAAAGCTACCGGGATGACTGTGACAGATTCCCCAACAAGCAACTGCCAGGTCTGTGTGTAGTTATAATCATCGAAGTAAATCGTGAAGCTACCAGTCCCGTCAGCTGCAGTCCACCCATTCCGGACAGTGCCTCCGGAGGCATTCCGTAGCGTGAATGGCACACCAGCTAGAGGCGAGCCTTCATCCTGTACTAGTACCGGGAACTCGCGTGTGATGTGCGAGGACATCCAAGGCCCCCAGTTACTCTTAAGGGACTGCTCGTTTATCGTAACGGTCCCAGAAATGGTCGTTGTGGATTCAACGGGAGTAACGATGTGATGCACAGTACTGTCTTCGAATTCCACGTGGCCGTGACTCCACCAGAGCATTAGCTCTTCCACGTAACTGCGGATCACACGGGTTCGAGAGGAAACTGAATCGAACTCCGGGCGCAAACGTGAGTTGTGGAGATCGCAGTCCTCTAGAGTGAGGTCTGCCCCTCGGCTTCGGAGATACCAGCCATGCACGATCGAGTTCCGCACAATGTAGTCAAACGGCACATTCGTCTGGGGATCCGTTTCATGAAGTCCCCAGAAGGTAACGAACTTGCCCGAAATTAGGTTCCTCAAGACCGCGTGTTGCCCTGCTTCGAAAACGATGCCCGCTTGCCCAACCTCGCTATTCTCAATGATCACTTGCCCGTTATCGATTACGCTCAATTGCCAGAAAACACAGTCGCTGAATATCAGTGCCGAGGTCCCGCCAACCAGCCAGTTGATGTTCTCGATTTCTATATTGGCCAGATGAACCTTCATTCCGGCGTTTCGGATCCCAGTTAGGCGCCAATCTGGGATGATTCCAGGGTGCAGGCCTCTGATCGTGCCGGCTGCATCTCCTGTCAATCCAAAGGAGATCTCGTGTATGAAAGAGCTGGAGATCTCCAGAACGCATATGTCGCCGTCGCTCGTTCCTACGTTGACCAAATCAAGGCTGACGTGTTGGATAGAGCTGTCACGGATTGTGACAGTCGCCGCCTCTCCCAGTGTCAGGAATGCATCCATGAGGGTACCATGATCGATTTCGCCTCTACTGTTTCCGGTGAACGTTAGCGTGTGAGTGAAGGGGGAGATCACTTCACTGTTCTCTATGATTAATCGGCTGGAGTCGGAGAACCACCAGTTGTTCTCTTCGTGATAGTCCTGCGATAACTCAACGGTGCTGTTTCGGATAACCAATACTGCATTATCGCGTAGCTCCACAGGTCCACTTAAGACATAAGTCGTGTTCTCGATTACGTAGGTTCTGTTCCCCGTGAGCACTAGGGGACCCACGTGATCCGCGCACACAGAAGATTGGACTGTAACTAGCAGCAATATGATAACGGCTAGCGTGGGTAGAGCCCGACATAATCCGAATAGATGCCGAACTTCGCAGCGCGCGGCAGTTACCAGTCGAGTTTGGGAGCGACTTCTCTTCCTGTTCATGTTGGCTCAGTATAGCAGTTTCGTCTCCTTGAGAGCAACGCGCGTGGCAAAACTTCCTTTGCGTGGCTATGGGATTATCCCCTGGGCACACTGAAAAGAAGACTTGAGATGTTGGGATCATGGGGTTAGACCTTCCTCCTCAGTGTTCCTCCGCCACAATCAGTCCCTTGCGAATTTACCACAGCCTGTTACGGTCACTGGCTCCTGTTATTTGGAATTGGTTCAGGTATAATAACCACTTCTATCCTTTTGTAAGGAGGATTCACAAGTTCAAGACCCGCCAAGTGAAGTATACTCCTTTTCAGCGGTCGAGCAAATACTAAGAATGAAGATTCCATAGAGTTTGAGTCAGCGCCATGAGCCGTAGGCATGGGTGATTGGCATTCGCCGTATTATCCCGAACGCTTTGGGGGAGACTTTGACTCCCATGGGAACCTGGCGGCAGGAGTTTCTAGAGGTCAAGCAGGATTCTCAACCGGTTTTCGATTTGCAGGAGCGTTATGCCGCTCACGGTGCCCCAGCGTTCTCTAAGTCGCTCCCTGGATATCGACTGGACATCCTCGCACTTGACATAGCTCACTTGTGTCACACGTCCCTCGGGAGGCTGGATTTCAATGTGAAACGGGATTCCCTTGGCTTCACTGGTCAGCAGAAGGACTACCACCAGTTCCGCTGGTCCTGCGTTGAAGGCATCCACCGAGACTACGAGAGCCGGGAGTTGTCCACCCTGCTCGTGCCCCAGGACTGGGCTTAGGTCTACGCCCCAGATCTCTCCGCGCGCTGGGTAGGGCACTAGGCGTCCCTCAGATCATCGCCAGACGTGGCATTCCAGGCCTTACGTTCGGCGATCTCCTCGGCCCATTGGGCATCGTCTTGCCTTAACGTTGCGAACGCTTGGTTTGCTTGGTCAAGGAAAATACGTCGCCTGTATGCGTCGATGGCTTTATCCAGGACATCCTGAGTCTTTTGCCCCGTCTGATGCGCAAGTTGGTCTAAAGCTCGCTTTGTTTCACGCTTGATCCTCACAGTTGTAGTTGTCATGCGAATCCCTCCATCGATTTGCTACGATCTAGCATACGCCTGTGTTACGATTTTGTCTACACAACTCAGGCTGTTAGACGAAACCTCTCCTTCTCTGCTGTTATTTCAGAAGCTCGTTGGGAATCTAGCTGGAGCTTGCTTGTGGCGGACAAATATCCAGCGCTGCCTTATTTATCAAGTGCGCGAACAGGAATGGGTTGTAAAGGTAATCCGCATGTGGCTGTGATGTAGTTGTTCGAGCGCCATTAAGCTAGCACTCGCGCGTAGCGCGCTCTTCGTCCGACCCGTTCAAAACCTAGCCGTTCGTACAATCGTGCGGCGCTGGGATTGTTCACGTTAACATCGAGCAGCACATGATCAGTGTCTGCTGAACAGAAGCGTCTCAATGTCTCAATCATGAGCGTCAACCCGATGCCACGCTTGCGCCACTCTGGCAAAACTCCAAGCTGAACAATCCACCCCTCGGCGCAGACAACAAACCCCACTAGCACGTCATCCTGATAGGCCAGCAGCGATAACTCGGCACGAAAGTCATCGTCCTCCGTACCCAGCCAATCTACCCATTCGTCTTGGCTCCAGTTTGGAAAACCAGGTCGCTCCCGAAAGGCTGCTTGATAGACAGCAAAGAACTCACTAGCTAGCGCAGGTGTCCAGGTTGCGAAGCTGATGCCGGGAGGGACTGCGGCATCGGGGAGAGGCGTGTCTAGATTGCGCCGCATCACATCCTCCGCAAACAGTTGCTTGAAGCCATGCCGCTCGAAGAGGTCGACTGCTCCTGTGCTGAGCGATTCAGTGGCAACTAGCATTACGTGAGGCCAATTCGGGGGACTGATCGATAGAAGTTTGGCGGCCTCAGTAATGCTCCACTTCAGCAAGTAGGTTCCTATCCCGCGCCTGCGATAGGTTGGGTGAACCTGCCCCACGATGGTTGCCCGGTAGTCATCTGGCGTGCTTATTGGCTGTACCGCTGCGCACGCGACCAGCCGTCCGTTTGCTTTGAATGAACCGATGGACATTCCTGGCAAGGCGGGTAGATAGTGTTTATGGATGTAGGTATCTGAGGCACCCAGCGGAAGCCCTCCATCTGTTTCAAGACAGGCGGTCGCGAGCGCAGTAATCGCGCCGACATCGGCGGGCTGGAGTGAACGCCATGAAAGCCTGGGAACGGCTGGAATGATCTTAGTCTCATCCGGAGGATTCATGTTGATGCTCCCTTGACGCTTGGTGTGCTCCCGGGGTTATTGTAGCCGATCATGCGGGAAATGGGCGTCAACCGCGCCAATCGTGGATACCAGGACGGTGTCGAAAAGCAAATAGACCCTGCGGGGCGAGTTTTAGACCCTCTATCAGTCGGCCTCACTGCCTTAGTGTATCGGCCCATTCCGAGATCTCATCCGTTATCGTAACCACCAACCTTGCCTTCTCAGAGTGGGTGCAAGTGTTGCGTGACGAGAAGCTGACCACGACTCGGTTGGACCGGCTTGCTTGCAGAGTGCACATCCTGACGGCCAAGGAGCCGTTGTACCGCGTGAGCCTAAGGAGGAGTGACTGCGCAGCTTGAACAAGGATAAGTTGGACGCGTGAGGGCGCCTGATAGTATACTGCGGACAGCTAACGGAGGGGGGCAAGACCTAAACGGCGAAAGAGGCAATTCTTAAGGGTTGCGAATACGTGGCCCATTTGCACAGGGCACTCGGCTTTGCATGCGCGATGCAGTTGCCGTATCCTGATCTGGGGAAGGGAGAGGTTGCTAGATGGGTTTTAAACTCGAAGCAGACATGGTCGCACCAGTTCAATCTTGGCTTGCCCAGCAGGTCTCATACGTTAAGACCGAGTTTCGCACACCATGGGGGTACTGCGATCTTGTCGGCTGTTCGTTGAATCTCCGACAGGTTAGAAAGCGAGTTAGGCTTGGTCAATGCAAGTCTATTGGCTCACTTGAAAAAGTTGATTTGCTTTGGCAGATTCCTGACGAGGATACGGGAGAATTCATTCCCCTCGGGCGACTGGCGGCTCGCTATAGCCCTTGGCTGGACTACGAAAGGGTGGCTTCACTAGTTGGCTCTCTTGAGAAGAAGAAATTCGTCATCCGTGATCGTAACGGTTGCATTCAGAAGAGAAATGGGTGGTTCCCTCTCCATAAGAGGCTTATCGCTATCGAGCTGAAATTGACTCGCGTTGAGGAGTCTATGTGGCAAGCATTGCGCCATCTAGCCTATGCTGACGAATCGTATATCGCTCTTCCCCTTCCATTGGCACGGAAAGTCTGTAGGAGTTTGCGCGGTCAGGAGCTTCGTGCGACTGGTCTCGGATTGCTCGGCGTCAGCAAGAATCAAACTCGCGTCCTGATTAGGTCGACAGGTACAACTGACAAAGATCCTGTCCTGCAAGCGCATTGCGTGGAACGATTTTGGATATTCCACATCAAAGACAGCTCAGCATAAATTGTTGGGCTAGTTTCCCTGCTTGATGCGCCTGATTACCTTTCGGAAGGTCATCGAGAATCGATCCCACAACGTGAGCCTCTGAGAACTGCTGCCGCAGAGCAAGAGCTCTCATTGGTTGTCCGATGGTCTCAAGTCCGTCTAGCCAGTTCTTGTAGAAGATCGCGACCTGTTCGTGTGCAATGTTACCTCGCAGTCTGTCTATCTTGCGAGACAGCGCCCCTAGGTCGGAGGCCGCCTGAGCAAACGACCTGCTCATTCCTGGAATCACACCCGCGGGGGTAGCAACACTTGCCAGAACCCTCTCAGATTTCTGAAGCCACGTCTTCAGGTCTGTCGTAACCTTGACTCTTCTGAGCAACGGCGCCACTACGACCCGTTCAGCTGGCGGTCGTGTTTCTCCTCCAGAGATGTAGTAGCGATATCCCGTGGCAACCCCGATAACAGGATTGTCGACCAGCTGTCTTGCCCACAAAACAAGATTCATCGCCCAATAGGGGCCAGCCACTACGCGAGTGTTCCTAGGAAGGCTGGCCCTGAGTTCCTCGTGAAAGGCAATGAGTCCTGGAAAGCGAGTGACCTGGTTGGGCTGTGAACCACGTTCGTCTTCAAGTGCGCTATTTACGACCCATATACCGTCTACCTGGCAGTTCTTGCGAGACTGCTCAATGCACTTAATGATGTCATTCCTCCACTGCTGTTTCTTGTCAACTGCAGCCAGCTGGTGGAGAATGACTGGTAGCATGTACTTCGCGTTTTGTGAGTTCGCACTCTGCCATTTGCTTGTGGCTTCAATGAACTGCTTGTTCAGCTTTTTTCTGCCTTTGGGTTTGGCTATGTCATATGGAACCTGAGGTATAGAGATCCACTTGGGGTTGAGCGAGGCGCAGTTTTTCAGAAGGCCTTTGACAAAGAGCTCTACCGTCGTCTTGTCGCATTGGCCCGCAAGTCCATCCCTCAACAAGGCATTCCCCTGGTCTAGTTCCGTGATGTATTTTGCATACGAAGCCGACATGCCTGCTCCTTGGTGGAGTGCGTCCATGCCGCTGTCAATCCACAGGTTAACTGCTTTCGGGAGGATGTGGACAAGCTTCTGCGCACGCTCCAAAGGTATTCGCACACCGGCCGCAGTTGTGTAATGCTTCGCAACCAGTTGTGCGTCACGGTTTCCATTCACGATAGCTATATAGTCGCTCACTTGTATCACTCCCCTCATAGTCCAAGAAAGTGCCGGATGTATGAGCAAACATGCTCTGGTTCAGGAAATATCGACATTTCATCAATCCCTATTGTGTGAAGTGCATTGAGAAGAACCTCCTTGTCTTCATGCAAGATGGCCAGTCCTACCAGTGACGGCGCCTGTTTCTGAGTGAGTGCAAAATTGCCTGCTCCATGGAGCGTAAACTCCCCCTTCTGGAGCACCAGCCTCTCTGAGTTCCAGACTGGGTCAATAGCAATCGTAGGCCTGCCACGCGGTGATCTCCTTCCTGTTAGTTCCAAGTATGGACGAATCAGATCAGCATCCTTATTGGCGTCGAAGACTCTTGGCGGTTCCTTGTGTGCTGCGAGGTTCAATTCGATTGGGTCAAACACGAAGACCAGGCCATCCTTCTGCTCTGATTTTTCCTCAACTCTCTCACATGCGAAGTATAGGGCGATTGCCGCATTCTGGGTCCAATCGAGCAACCGTGTAGGCAGGCCATAGTGCCTCGCAATCTGAATCCACAATAGCTGCTCATGAGCCTGTGGCGGAGCATCTAGCTTCGTCGCAACAAGTCGTTTGAAATCGTCCACTGACTCCAGTGCCCTTGTACGTGTTGATTCACTTGGATGACGAAGAGCCGACGGGGTTAGGCTCCATGCAGAACTCCCTTGTCCCCGAAACCAGTGCCGTTGGGTGCGGCCGACAATAGCTGTGCATGTTTCTATGTATTCCGAGAGCCACTTGATCCGATACGGGTGAATTGGGCAGTCTGGCCTCTCTGCCTGCAACTGTGTGAATCTCGATGCTTTGATCTTCCTCATTCTCGGATCTCTCCCGTCGATAGCTTTACTGGGTTCCGAATAGCCCTCGCCTTTTTACACCGTATATCCTAGCGTACGCGCTCTTGTCTGTCAACGCAAAAGGAAGTACAGTGAGAGGCTCAAAGGAGGATGAAAGGCATGAGCGCAGAAGATCCTATTTCGTGCCGAAGGTGTGGCTCAACGCAACTTACAGCCAATAAGAAAGGGTTTGCGTTGGGAAAAGCAGCCGCGGGAGGTATTCTCTTCGGACCAGTGGGTCTACTAGGTGGTTTGATTGGCGGAAAGAAGGTGCAAATCACCTGTCTTAAGTGCTGCCATACGTGGAAAGCTGGCAAGAGGAAGTGACCAGTGACAACCTCTTAGGGTAAATAGCTGGTATGGCACTCGCCATACACTAAATCCACCAAGAACCCCGCCAGTGGCAAGGACAAGAGGTAAGATATCTTTCTAGGGGTCCTACAGCGCAAAATAGCTTGGATTTTTACCCTTGGTGTTTGTCCGACTGCTAGACAGACAGATACGCCCGAGCGGACTTACGAACCCGGCCACTTGATGTGCCATTGAGTTGCTTGCGAGTTTCCGCTGAAGCATACCAGCAAACTCAGGGCTCCGAATCTTCAGTCCGACGGATATCACAAAAGCGGGACCAAAGGCTTGGCCCCGCTTCCGTGAAATACGCCGTCCTGGACGAGTTTTGAACTCTGCTGGGCGTTCGAACCGCCGACATGTAGCTATTCGAGATACCGTGCCTTTGGGCATAATCGGCGTAGAGTTTGAATCCTCCAGGCTGGAGCCTGGGGGACTGATTGTAGAACTCGAGTAGTGGCTGCAACATGGTAAGGGAACACCGAATCACCTGAAGAGAAGTCAGAACGCTCTTCCAAGCGCTGGGGTGCCCCGCCCCAAATAGTCGATCCATCTTCAGAGTTAGTCCAAACAATCACCATAGACGGCTGGTCACCCGAGTGGACGAATTCGGAGCTCTTCGCTGGCCAAGTCACGAGGAAGTTGAGTCCCTGCTGGTCGTTTCTCGATAGAGACGCGCAGCTCCTCGCTCTACTTCTGAACCGATTTCAGGTGTTCAGGTCAGGGTGTCGTTGGTTTGTGTACCTTTTCCCGATACCCTGACTTCACCATGATAACGAAGTTTGAGCTGAAGTGCGATTGCCCATCGACGGTATGGTGCGTCTTCGCACACTACTCATGGGTAGGTCGTTATCCTACCGACACTACTGGAGCATGATGGCTGCACTCAGACAGTTGCAGGAGAGCGACATTCGGGCAATTGCTGACAGTTACAACCTGACGATAATTGATTCTGAACCTATTGCAGCTGGCGCATCGAGTTCCAATTACTTGCTGCGGGCACAACAAGGCAGCTATGTGCTGAAGGTCTTCGATGACAAAACATTTGCCCTGACAGTTGAACAAGGGCGGTTATTGTCTCTACTGAAGGAGTACGCATTCCCCTCTCCACGGCCGCTTCTTGCCGTCAATGGCGAGATAGCAACAGAGTACAACGACAAATCGATGATGATGAAAGAGTATGTGGTCGGGCGAGTGTGTCGGTATCCGAACAAGACGATGCTGCATCAAGTAGGGACGGCAATGGCAAAGTTACACCAGGTGCCGTGGCCGGGCTTTCTGTCAATTGGGCAGCCATATGGTGTGCAGAAGCTTCCGAGTATCCAAGGGCAGAAGATCGATACGGAATATGAGGATTGGATAGCCAAGCGACTTCGCTATCTTGAACAGCAGAGACCGCAAGGGTTGCCACGGGGATTGGTGCACGGAGACATATTCTATGACAACGTGTTGTTTGAGGGCACGAGACTGAAAGCCATTATTGACTTTGAAGATGCGGCTTATGAAGACAAGGTGTTCGATCTGGGGATGGCGATTGTGGGATTGTGTGGGGGAAGGCAAGGAGTGGTGCTTGAGAAAGCGCGAGCGTTGGTGAAAGGGTATGAGCAAATTCGAGAGTTAGAGGAAGCAGAGACGAGAGCTCTGCAGTTGTATGTTGAGTATGCTGCGACAACGGTTTCCTGTTGGCGGTATTGGAAATACTATGTCGATGTGCCAAGTGTGGAAAACGCTGACAAACATCGGCAAATGGTGCGCGTGGCAGAGCGAGTACGGAATATCCCGAAGGCAAAATTCTTGGAGATGGTTCTTAGTTGAATCGCCTGAACTCAGGGGATCAAGTCGTCAGTCAGATGGAATTGCAGAAACGGCAAGCCGAGTGATTCGTTCTCGCTCTCTTTTCCAGTTACGCCTTACGGGACAAGTTTTGAACTCTGGCCTGCGTTTGAGTCGCCGACATCTAGCTATTCGAGATGCCGTGCCTTGGGCATAATCGGCGTAGAGTTCAATCCTCCAGGCTGGAGCCCGGGGGACTGAATGCAGAACGCGTTGGTTAGCCGCTGCGTGGTGAGCGGTGTCACCATCCTGCCTTGCGGCATGTCCGCAAAGACTAACGATAGATCATTTCCTCCCGTCCTTGTACATCTTGCTTGTCAGCTTCGGCAAGGACTTGCTCGAGCGGATTGGCCGCTTCCTGAACTCCAGTGAAAGCTGCCGATGGCCAGAGTCACAGGGAAGTCCAGCGCTGATTCGCCTCATTCCGTCGTGCGACTTTTGCCAAGATGCGATCCTTGACGAGGGTGGGCTTGCCGTTCGTTTCTGGGAGGATGAGCAGGAACTCGTCTCCACCGTAGCGAAAAACGTCGGCTACTGCTTGGAGTACTCTGTCACCCATCTGATGACCGAATCGATTGTTGATCTCCTTGAAGCGGTTGACATCAATCATCAAGACGCCAATGGTGTGTCCGTATCTTATTGCTCGTGCCTCCTCGCGAGGCACCGTTTCCTCCAATGCTGGGCGGTTGCCCAGCCCCGAGAGTGACAAAACGTGGCAACAGACTGCGGTGGGTGGGATCAAGAGTGTGGCGTGTCGTTCTGGAGCAGCGACATAGACATGTGTCCCATCAAAACAAGTGACGCAATGGATGAAGCGATGACGCCGCTACCCTTGGAACTGGTGCTTTGCATTGGAAGCCCCCACAAATACTGGCTTCTGGGTCGCGAGCCCGATTAGGTCCCAGCGTCTAGCATCCGTTTGGAGCCGAGCTCCTGCTTGAATCCCCCCCCCCCCGAATTTGTATTGTGTATCACGTTTTGTGGCGAGCGTGTTCCAGCGTGAGGCGAGGGCGGTGTGCACAATCATTCTCTCCTCCATGCTGGAACGGACAGAGGACGACACAAGCAGGAATGTTTGGCTGCTTATAGTAATAGGTTTCAAGGGGATGGCAAGGAGGGCACATGGAACGTAGACACCCAGCTGGGGTGAGCATTTCGGTTTCTGTTCATCAAGGCGCAGCAGAAATTACACACCCCTATTCAAATAAACAGATAGCCGGTAAACATCAACGTTTACCGGCACGCCTGGTCTTAGCTGTGATGCTTGTTCTGGGCATCAGTATCTTTTCCATGACACTTCTGGCAGCACCGCCCATTACGGAGTCGTTCCGAAATGCCACGGCATCTGGATGGATTATATCGGGCAGTGCTATCTTGACAAGCGGCGACCCAGACTCCGCAGGAGATGGTTGGCTGCGGCTGACAAATACTGGAAAAAATCAGGCCGGCTCCGCCATCTACGACGTCGCGTTCTCAAGCACCGACGGTACGGAGATCACGTTCTATTACGCAACCTGGGGAGGCACACACGCGGACGGAATCTCGTTTTACCTGATCGACGGGTCGGTTTCCCCGACGGTTGGTGGAACGGGAGGGGCATTGGGGTATGCCTGGAAACACGTTCCCTCGGACGGGTTTTATGAACCGGGAGTTACAGGCGGTGTCCTAGGGGTCGGTTTGGACGAATGGGGAAACTTCGCGAATAACTTAGACGTCGATGCTGACCCGTACGGCACCGGGGGTATCGGGAGAAGCTCGGGACTCACGATTCGCGGTCCGGGCAATCTCCATGAAGCCAGCCCCGGGTTCCCGTACCTGACGCGAGAGGAAGCAATAATCGAGACTGGCGATCGCGCAAACGTCAAGAGGGTAGAGATCACGATCACGCCTTCACCCACTCAGAGCCTAACCGTGAAGCTTGACGGCGCTACCCTTATCAGCAACTACAGCATTAGCGCGTACACTATGCCTACCACTCTCAAAATGGGCTTCTCGTCCAGCACGGGCGGGTTCACGAACTATCACGAGATCCGAGATCTCAGTGTGACTGGAGCAATCCCGACGACGACAACGGTGCTCACGGAGCCGGATCCGTCGATCCTTAATGCACAAGCTTGCTTCAAGGCGACGGTCCTCCCAATGGATGCGACGGGCACAGTGACATTCCTGGAAGGGACGACAGTCCTCGGAACCGGCACGATAACCGTAGGCATTGGCATTGCCGAGTTATGGTACTCGGACCTCACGCTTGGAGGACCGCACACCATCACTGCGCGCTATGAGGGTGACTCGAAGTACGCGGGCAGCTCGGGAACGGATCCTCACGTAGTGATCAACCCCCAGCCTGAGATTGACGTCCAACGCCCGGCTTCCATTCCGGATGGCGGCACAGACGATGTCGGCGATGCGCCTGTGGGCGCGACGACGCTTGTGTACACGATTGGCAATACTGCGGGTACAGCGCAGCTCGACCTGACTTGCGGCACCGCGGCGAACTACTTCAACAGCAGTGGTTTCGCCGTAGTTTCGGCATTGCCGATCAACATTGCAGCCGGCGGGATGGGAACGTTACAGGTCTCATTCGACATCACGATGATTGGTCCGTTCAGCTTCGACATGCACATCGACAACAACGATGCCAACGAGGATCCGTACGACATCACGATTGAAGGTGTGGGTTTGATTGACCTCAACGGTGACGGCAAAGACGATGTTCTTGACGTACGATTGCTTTTCGCTCACGTGGAGGGATGCGGATGCGATTTGTTGTCGGGTGCACCGCTTGGACGGGCTGACATCGATCTTGATGGAGACGTCGATATAGATGACGCACGCATGTATGCCGAGTATGTCATTGGGATCCAACCATGACGAGGCAAGGAGGACACATGAATCGACGGATCCGGGGTGCGGTGATCTGCTTGGCCGTCTTAGGCTTGGCCATTGGCATCGCTGCTTGCACGAACTTATTGACTGCTCCTGTAGGGCCAACTTTGCTCACGGGGTCCGTCATGATCACAGGCGATCGCGGAGAGATCCTATTATCTGTGAAGAACATGCCTGACGGAGGATTGGCGTCTCTCGCTGTGGTCCTTGGCGGTATTACCTATCCAGTAGCGAAGGTTGAGAATGTGGCCGTAGTACCTCTTGCAGGCTTCACGGTACTGGCCGAACAATTTGCTGCGGGCAGTGGGGGATTCTTGGTAGCGCACTCTTGCGCAGGTCTGCCAGAAGGTGAGTTTGCCAAACTCACATTTGATGTAATAGGAGCCTCGCCAGTGTTGGCTGAATTCACGTTTAAGGAAGCCGACATCTCCATGGGCGATGACAGCAACAACGCCATTGTCTTTGGCATCAGCGACCCACTTGAGTTCTACTCAAAATAGGAGGTGAGAACGATGAAAAAACGAATCATTCTTGCAGCATTAGTCGGAATTGTCAGCATCGGGCTCACCTTGTCCGCAGGTGGTACGCTCTCAGGACGATCGTGGTTCGATGTGACAATCGATCCTGATGTTGGGTTCACCGGAATGGACCTCGGCCTTGAGATTGAGTACGCAATCAGTGACTACACCTTCGGGTCCGATTCGCTGTTCGTACTGCCAGGAGTCTGGGTATGGCAAGGATTTACGGCAGCAGGCCAGCTCGGCGCCTTCAGCACAGAGGCCAACATCTTGTTTGGCGGCTCAGCGGCCGCCTACCTGTATGGCGAGACCATCATGAACGTCAGCCTTGCGGGAATTGATTTCGCATTTCACGCAGCTCAATTGAGTAGCGCTGTTGATGGTGGCGCAGCAAGTGGTGCAGCCATTCGCATGGCTGGCTCGGTCGGCTCATTCGGCATTGTCAGCGTAACCGAGTTTGGTGCACAGATCGAAGATGCTGATTTCGGCGGCATCTCGATTGTTCACGCAGCCACTGGAGTGGAGAGACACTATCTAACCGATCCTCGCGTGGCAGGTGAGGGCTTCACTGGTCAGAAATTCACGCTGAGCCATTTCGATTTTGGCTGTAGCGAAGAGATTACGCTCACCCTCTACTTCACATGTGCTGGCTTCGATTACATCAGCTTTGGCGTCGAAGACTTGTTGATCAGCAATCTCGCCTGGCTTGCCGTTGATGCCGAGCTCAAGTTTGAGCTAGAGGAAAAGAGTCTGGCTCTTACACCCAAGTTTGTCCTTGGCGACATCGCCTGTTTCGATCTCTATGCTGTTTTGGATAACGAAGTGAATGCTCTGAGTATCGAGGGAATCAAGATCAACGGCATCTCTCTTGAGTGCCAGATCGGTTCCGTGACCGTGCGCGACGTCAGCCTGTTCGGTCTTTGCGACTTGGCACTGACGACAGAGCGATATGGCAGTGTTGTGCTGCCGATTGTGGATATTCTTGCCAAGGGCATGGATTACTATCCTGACTACTGGGAGATGTTCTCCATTGCCTATGCTGGAGAAGCGTGCTGTGAAGGAGAGTACAACTTCCTCGCCAACGTGTACTTCGATGAGGATTCGACCAGTCTTTTTGATTGGGCAATGATGCACATCGAAGCAACAATCCCGTATGGTGATTCGCTGGCGTTTACGCTTGAAATGGAAGTGTCCGAGACAGGTTGGGACTACCTCGGCTTCGGCTTCGAGGTGACGTTCTAGGGAACAGAAGCCTCAAGGTGTGAAACTGCGTAGCGAGGACGGGAGACCTCTTCCGTCCTCTTTCTCTTCCGGCTCCTGGGTGACTCTAGAGGACTCGACCCTGAAAACGCCGTCTCCAAAGAGCCAATGGAGAATTACCGATTCCATCAGCTCCGTAACGATGTCTCGAAAACACCGTTGAGAACAGTGGATAACGGCCGGTGGTGGATTCTAAGGGACTCGAACCACACGAGAAATCGAGTCATCGCATCTGTCGCGAGAATGCCATAGAAAAGGCGCTCATAGGTCCGAAGAGACTTGTAACCCCGGCTACCCTTTTGGGTAGCTTGCGAGCCTTGCCGACTTGCGTGAGGCAGACTCAGGGGGGGGCAAGTCGCCAGTCAACCGGAATTGCAAAAGAGGACAAGCCGAATGACTCGTTCTTGCCCTCTTTTGCAAATACGCCCTGAAGAGGGCTCATCTTCGATGAGCTTGCGAGATGGCTTTGGCATCTCGTGTTCGGTTCCAGCTACCGTTTCGGGCAGCTTGCGAGTTTGCCGGTTCATTGTGGGCAAACTCAGGGGGTCAAGTCTCCAGTCCGACGGATGTCACAAAAACGTGGCCAAGGACCTGGCCCCGCTTTCATGACATACGCCCGAAGGGACTCACGAACCTGGCAACTCGATGATGCATTGAGTTGCTTACGAGTTTGCCGGTTCATTGTGGGCAAATTCAGGAGATCGAGTCGCCAGTCAAGAGCATCTCATGAAATTGGGGCCAGGTTTGAAACCTGGCCCCGCTTTCATGACATACGCCCGAAGGGACTCACGAACCCGGCAACTCGATGATGCATTGAGTTGCTTACGAGTTTGCCGATTCATTGTGGGCAAACTCAGGGCTCCGAATCTCCAGCCAGGAGCATCGCATAAAATCAGGGCCAGGTTTGAAACCTGGCCCCGCTTTCATGACATACGCCCGAAGGGACTCGAACCCCCAACCCCCGGTTCCGAAGACCGGTGCTCTATCCAATTGAGCTACGG
>Ga0307990_1001550_pt1 | contig 19263 bp, 15 predicted proteins | sample EllFjometagen129_FD_203168 | JGI IMG/M metagenome (GOLD analysis project Ga0307990, IMG submission 203168) | Marine microbial communities from Ellis Fjord, Antarctic Ocean - #129 | ecosystem: Environmental > Aquatic > Marine > Unclassified | place: Southern Ocean | collected 2014-10-08
ATTGATACGTGTTCCAGATCCCTTCAAAAAAAAGGGTAATAGACCCTGCCGCAATAAATGTAATGGTGTTGATGCCCCCGCTGAACGGACGGATCGTCTGCCATATGGACCGGTGCCCGGATAATATAAGAATATTTTTTAATAAATGACCCGCCGATCGGGAGACGGCAAAACATGCCAGGGCCAGGCCTAGCCACATCAGAAAGGTCCATATGAGATTGTTGGGATCGGTTTTTCTGAGCTCAAACAAAAACCGCAGGCAAAGAAAAGATAATATAATCATCAGGATGGAACCAATGAGATCCACCAGCAGTATAGGCAGGTAGGAAACAATCATGGGGTGTCTGTATCCTGATTGGCCTTGACCATATCCTTGGCCAGACGTTTTAATCCCAGCAAAAGACAAAACATGGCCGGGACACAAAACAGATGGTCCATTTTGCCCAGATAGTACAAAACGGCGATGGAGGTATACTCTCCAAGGGGGGTGATTCTGATATGCCAGGGGTCTATCTTTTCGATATGCAACAGAGCCGTTTGTTCATCCAGAAAATGAACCAGAAACGCATCCATGTTCCACAGCAGCAGCAAAACCGCTGCAAACTGGATATACAGCCAGCCCGGTTCCAGGGTCAGGTTTCTGCTTCTGAGCCAGAACTCAAGGACCCCCATGGAAAAGAGAAAAAACAGATGCCCGAACTGGTGCACATAGAGCCCCTCGGGCTGTCCATGGGTCTGGGTGGCCAGGACCGGCACGGCCGAAAAAAACAGGCCGAAAAAAACAGCCGCCACACAGGCGGATACAAAGTATTTTGGTTTCATGATTTGGTTGCAACATAGTTCATGGGTTAGACCTGATCAACCTTCCGGGTTTGTTTTTTACGGTATTTTTTGGCTTGCCACCGGATGACAATCCAGACCAGATGGACCAGCAGATAGGACAGCACAAACCACAAAAGCCCGCCCACCGGTATTGTTTCACCACCCAGGGTGTTAAATTTAAAGATATATTTCCGGCCATAGTGCTTCATCAGATTGGCCGGGTTGTACGCCTCATTCACATAGGCCGCCATGATAAGAACGGGCAGATAGTTTGTGAGTATATTATTTAAAAATCCTTCAAAAAAATAATCATAATAGGCCTTGTTAAGATGGACCTGATCGATATTTTTGGCAATGGCCTTGCCTTTTTTGAGGTCTTCACCAGCCATTGCCGTTTCCCGCAGTTTAAGCCAGTGCGTAAAATCCTTTTTAAGGGAAATGTATCTTTTGGTAGTATACATGCTGCTGATTTTTTTTGTAAAAATAATCGTCAGGATAACCAGCATAAAAATAATCAGCGCCGGTCCCAGGGGCTTTAGCGGTAGCAGGAGCGTGTCCATGAAATCGGACAATTGCTGAACCAGGGCAACAATTTTAAACCACACATTATCTAAAAATTCATTCATATTGATCCGTACACCTCAAAACGCAAATATCACTATTTTCACATAAAAAAAGGGGAAAAACGATGCCGCCTTTCCCCTTTGTTATCACAGATTACCCCTTAGATCCAGATCTCGATCTTGAAGAACCGGAAAAACAGAAAAAACAAAGTAATGGCCAGAACGATCTTCAGTGTTTTTTCACTGAAAAGTTTCTGGGCCCGACTGCCGAGCACACCGCCGGCAAAGCCACCGATGATGATGGCGATGGCCAGCCACATATCCGGCAGGTACCCCACGGTGAGGTATCCGATAAAAGAACCGATACTGGAAAAACAGGTACCGACCAGTGAAAGCGGAACTGCCACGTACATAGGCAGTGCCCCCAGGGTGGTCATGGCCGGCACCAGCAAAAAACCGCCGCCGATACCAAAAGAGCGAGAAACGATACCGATAAAGATACCCAGGATGGCAAACAGCAACGGGTTGATGGAGAACTCTTCACCCCAGAACTTGAAACGATAGTCGGTCAACCCGCTTTTCACCGGTTCGATACTGCCCATCTGGGCCGAGCGGCTTTCTTTTTTGGCCTTGGCCACTTCGTCGTTAAATTTTTTGGTCATGGCCTTGATGTTTTTTCTTTTGGCCATGGCTTTGGGGCGCATTTCCATAACGGTCTTAATACCCATGAGAACCACCAGAACGGCCAGCCATTCTTTATACGCCTTCATGGGCAGAACGGCTGAGACATACTTGCCGAGCCAGATGGAACCGATAAAAATACCCACACCAAAAGTCAAACCCACCGGCCAGGCCACCCGCTTTTCAACTTTGGCATATCGGTAAAAAGAACCCAGCGGCGAAAACAGGGTTAGGGCAATATTCGAGGGCTTTAAAACGTTGGCGGCATTGATGCCCACCGGTCCGGCCGTGTGGACTATCAAAATCTGGAAGGCTGCCATGAGCATACCGCCGGCAGCACCGATCATGGAAAAATAGGTGCCCACGAGGATGGCGCCGATAATGATCCATATGGGATTCATGTAGCGATATCCCTTGCTCAGCCAGAATCCATTGCCCGCTATCGTGTAGGCACTGATTTTTTCACCGTTGACATAAACATCAAAAGCGGTATCCGGGGCCGTGTGACGATAGGTCTTAAAAGAAGCGGTAAATTTACCCGTGGCCTTGTCCAGTTTAATGGAGGTGTCCTTGTCCCAGTAATTGCCACTGGATTGATCACCGATAACGGTACGGGAAAAAATAACAATTTTACCGATGGTGTTGCCCTCTTTTACGATGGCGTTGATACCGAATTTAACTTCGTTGGCATATTTGAGAAAATTCCACTGTTCTGCGGTCTTGATGGGGCCCATCATGCTCTGGGCCTCGGCATCGACATCCTCAAATTTTTTATTCAGGTAAAACATGGTGGTGGAATAAAGGCCATTGCCCTTGCCCAGCAGCACCGAAGGACCACCGAATTTTTTTTTGGCAATTTTACCGAATTTTTCCGGCGCGGTTGTCAACAGATAATAAAGCGGCGGGATTTCAGTATCCAGGGAGAATCCTTTTTTTTTGGCATCTTTTTTAAATGTTTTGGTCTCATAGACCCCTTTTGTGTCTTTGCAGGCAAACATCTCCTGCTGGCCCACGGCAATATAAAGGTCCTGGCCCGGTGTAATGGACCCTTCGATGGTGATGGTGTCACCGGCTTTAACCGTAGATGCGGAGACAGAGGCATCCGGGCTGCACAATCCTGCGGCGGCAAATACAAAAAGCATGGAAAATAATGTGATCGAAACTAAAAATTTTTTCATTGGTTCCTCCTGTGTTTGAAAATAAAAAATAGATAATCCTAAACCATTGCAACTATCAGTCTGCCCTCCTTTTTCTATTCCTTTTCCTGTTCATTCAGATTTAAATATTTGATCGCCAGAATGCCGCCTAGGCCGCTGAAGATGACACCCACAAGCAGCCACCACGCCAAATGAGTAACAGTCACTGAAAAAAAACCGGGGATGGATGGAACAATTAAAAAAATAATGCCGCATACCAGCATAACGACAAGACCACCCGAGCAAAAGGCAGCCGCACGCTTGTGCTTCAGGCTGTTTCTCGTCTTATCGAGCAGCATGTAACCCGTCAAAGCGCAATTAAAGCCGATAACCCACGGCATCAGACGGGAAAGTGAGACCACCGGCATCAGTGCGGTAAAAAACATCACCAGGATCATACTGCCGATGACACCGGCACCAATGCTTCCGGCTATCCGGCATGCCCTGGATGCTTTCATAATTAAGATTAAACTGTCGGCCAGATCAAAAATATACAAATTACACCTCATTTTATACTATTCAAACCACGGAATGCATGATTCAGTAAAGATCCCGGCAATCATTTTTTCTGATTTTTCCCGATACAATGAAAGATAAGGAAAACCAAGACACCGTAAAACATATTCATATAACCAAGAAACGTGCCAGAAACAGTATGTTCTTAAAGATAGTATATATCTAATTGTTTTTATGGCATTTCTAAACTTGCCCCGGGTATTGCCAAAAAAACAAACACCGTCAGATCGCACGGGCGCAAGCATCCGATCACGGCTAAATAATTATTGTTAAATAATAATTCCGTAATTTCAGATAGTTAAATTATATGCAATTTTTTTTAGCGGTGCTATATTTTTTTTGCACTAAAAAATTATTTCGTTATAGGGCTATGATTACTGGGCGTTGCAAGTCCCTTGCCCCATATGATGCCAAAAAAAATTGCATTTCCAGAAGCGGGATTGGAAACCGCATCATAAATTTACATCCGGATAGTACCGATATCGATTATAAAAACGGTTATATATAGCTATATATGTGAATCAGGAGAAAGAGGCACATATATTGCAGCCTTTATTTTTGTTAAATCATTTTTTTATTTTACTAACTTTTAAGGAGAACTGTTATGGCACAAGTAATGGCCTATGATCCGGATCCGGATATGCACTGGGATGTTGTTGCTTCCCTGGGGCATGATGTTGCGACTTTCAACAATTCCGGCGAAGCCCTGGACTATGCTCAAACCAGCAAGGTGGATATTGCGCTGATAGTCGGCCCTGAAGGCATTGACATGATACCCCATCTAAGGGAAATATCGCCCAATTTCAAGGTGGTTATATTTTGTGATGCGCCGGATATACTGGAGGTTCGGCAGGCCCTCCGGCTCGCACCCTGTTCATTTTTATTCAAACCCATTGTTGCAGAAGAACTTGATGCCTGTCTCAGACGGGCCCTTTTAAAAGGCAAGAGTACGATCAAGGGCAGCCTTTACGTTTAGTCTTTCAATCTTGATATGGAGGGAAATATGGACCCGAAAAAATTGGCAGCCGCCAAATTTACCAATCAACGCTTTCTGGCGACTATTTATGCCGATGAGATCGGCAAAGACCTATACAACGCCATGAAAAGCGATATCTTTTTGAAAAACCTTAAAGAGGCATCCGAAAAATTTTATTCTAAAGAACTGGCCAAAGGGACCAAAGCGTTGTTTGAATTCATGGATGCCGCCAGCCTCGAGACATACCAAAAACTCAAGTTCGAATACGCAGACCTGTTTCTTAACGCCGGTGAGAACCCGGTTTTGCCCTACGAGTCGTTTTACATCAACCGTGAGCCCACCCTTTATGGGGAGCCGTTGTTTCAAATGCGGGAAATCCTAAAAAAACACGGCCTGCACAAGAATCCTGAATTTCTTGAACCGGAGGACCACATTTCGGTTGAATTAGATTTTCTCGCGGAAATGAACCGCCGCGAAGTGGTCGGAGATCAGTCCGCCATCGAAGCCCGAATTGATTTTGGAAGGCGGCATATGGCCTGGCGGACCGAGTTCTGCGCCGTACTTCATTCAGCCGATAAATCCGGTTTTTACAAAGCATTGGCGGAGTTGACACTAGGCTATTTGTTCGTGGCGCATCTGGCATCCGCACAACCGGCGGAGGAAGCTCTCCATGATCCGTCTTCCGATTTGATACTGCTTAGCGAAGTTCTTAAGCCCTTGCCTTTGGAAGAGGAATCCTTTTTGCTTAAACCCGGTGCCATCAATCCAACGCCCATCAAAACCATCCCCACCCACTGCTATGCCTGCGGTGCCCTGTGCGGCATGACGGCTAAAGTGAAAGACGGTGTATTGATGTCCACAGGTGGTTTGCAGGGTGATATCAAGGGTGGTGGACGGCTTTGTCCCAAAGGAGCGGCGGCCAAAACGCATGTTTACTCGGCCTACCGGCTCAAATCTCCGCTCATCAAGGAAGACGGGCGGTTTCGCAAGGCCTCATGGGATGAGGCCCTGGACAAAGTGGTCGCTGATTTCAAGACGTTCGACCCCACCAAAATCGGGTATATGCGGGGTAATGACTTTGCCAACTGGGTCCATGAGGGTCTGTTTGATCACCTGGGATGCCCCAAAACCACGCACCGGCCCATGTGTGACAACTCCAACCGGATGGCCAACGAACACAACCTGAACGATAAACGCCCCTGGATTAACTACCAGGAGGCGGATTATATCCTGCATTTTGGTATGAATGAGCTGGCCACATCTTATGGACAGCGCAAGACAACCCAGTTGAAGGCGGCTGTTACGCGGGGCGCAAAGCTGGTGGTTTTTGATCCGAGACGGTCTGAAACAGCCGCCCTGGCCAGTGAGTGGATTCCCATCAAGCCCTCCACTGATGCGGCCGTGGCCCTGGCCATGTGCCATGTTATTATCAAAAACAGCCTTTACGACCGGGAATTTGTGGCCAACTGGACATACGGGTTTGACGAATTTAAAAAACGGGTTATGGGCGATGAAGACGGTGTTCCCAAAACGCCCCTCTGGGCCGCCAAGATCAGCGGGGTTCCTGCCGAAACCATTGAACGTATCGCCCTTGAATTTGCCAAGTCAACGGCAAAGGGCGCCATGTCCTGGACCGGTCTGGCTCAGGTACCCAACGGCATGTATGCCACCGCGGCCCTTCAGGCATTAAACGGTCTGTGCGGCACCTTTGACGCCCCCGGCGGTCCTTCCCTTCCCTTTAAACGCAAACTGAAACCGGCATGGGGCAAGGGCCAGGAAAAACCGCCCAAGGGCAACGCACCCAAGCTAAACAAGCTCAAAATGTGGGCGGGCTGGGCCCCGGCCTACCTGCTGGATGATGTCGAATCCGGCAAGCTTGAGGGCATGGTCTGCTACTTTGGTGATCCGGCATTGAGCTGGGGTAACGATGCGGCCATCATCGAAGCCATTAACAAAATGAAGTTCAAGGTCTGTATTGATGCCTTTATGTGCAATACCGCCCTTTTATGCGATGTTGTCCTGCCGGACAGCTCCTGGCTGGAACAGAGCCAGATCAAACCGGACTGGCTCTACGAAGCCCAGATCAGCTACTGGGCGGAAGTGGTCAAACCCCTGTATAATTCGAAATCCATGTACTGGATCACCATTGAGTTGGCCAAACGGATGGGGCTGGGCGCGAATTTCCCATGGGAAAATATTGAAGAAGCCTTTGAAAACCAGTTGACCGGGTTGCCCTGCACCCTGGATCAGTTGAAAAAAAACGGGTATGTCATCACTGATGAGGCCGCCTATTTTAAGTATAAAAAATGGGGTTCACTGAATCCACCCGACGGATATGGCTCATCCGGAAAGACCACCACCGGCAAATATAATTTTTTAAACCCGGTTGCCCGGGAAAAGGGTGTGGATCCACTGCCCGACCATCACGACGCTCCGCCTGACCTGGCCACGGATGCCACCTACCCGTTTCATTTTGGAATGTTCCGGATCTTCCAGCATGAACATTCATCGACCTTTAGCGATTACCAGTTGATGAAAGCCTGCCCAAAAAACACGCTGTGGATCAACAAAATGGACGCCCATGATCTGAAAATCGCGGAAGGCGAAACGATACGACTCAAGTCACCCTGGGGACAGGTTGAAATGACGGCCCATCCCACCTGGGACATCATGCCCGGCATTCTGGGCTCCGGCGGTGGTTTTGGCCATAAACGGGGCCTCGAGGGAGACCCCAAATTTCCACAATTTGGCGGCCATAATTCTCCTGGTATTCAGAAACCCAATATCACAGAGGATATGGGGGGTACGCCGCTTTTCAAATATATTAAAACCAGAATTGAAAAAATCGGATAATTGTCAAGGTCAGGCCTTTGCAGCCCATTGGGCCGCGGGGCCTGACCTGCCTGCCATGTCGGCACAGATACTTCATTGTCCGTCAGTAATTATAGATAATCAACCGGGGGCCTCCCCTTTCCACAAATTGTGACCTGCACAAAAACGCCTGTTTTCGCCATAAAGGATCGCGCATCTGAGCTCTTCATCAGCTTCATAGTCTTCTCAGATTCTGGCAAGTTCCAGTAATGTTGTATTTGTGTACATGTTGTGTTTTCCGTTGGTGTCATAAGCTGCAAAAGCGATCATCCCTTTCTTTTAGATACATAGATTACCTATAGGAAGCGCCAAAAGACCGAATGGTCGGTTTGTCACGTATTTTTTTGAAAACCGGATATTTGATATAATCTTAGACAATTTGTTTAACACAGCAGGATGCAAAAATGGGAAGAGGGGCGGGGGGAGCGTTTTTCAGGTAATCAGATGCGTTTGCCCCGGATTTTTCAAAAAAATAAGATTGACAATAAAGCCGAATTAAGATTTTTTAAACGGATTTAACCCATATGAATAACACTTGAACAACAGGAGAGATGCCATGAGCGATCTTGGACAGGCAGAACAGATTGATTTTATCGTGGACCGGAACAATCTTTACCGGGAAGAATCTATAACCGATCTCAAGGTTGCCTCCATCAGGCGATTGATACCGGTAAAGCCAAATGGCACGGAAGACAAAAGCCGAACGCCTGTATTTATAGGGCATACGCAGCTCATGTCGCCGGAGGGCCCGCTGCCGATACAATCTCAATTGGCAGCAAACAATATTGAGGAAGCGTTAGATGCCTTTCCCGAAACCATGAAGCAGGCGTTGGCGGAGATGGTGGAACAGATTAAAAAAATGCAGAAAGAAAAGCAGCAGAAGGACGATTCGAAGATTATCATGCCGGGTCAGTAACCGGGAAAATTTTTCTATGTACGATTGACAAGGCATTCTTGGCGCCCTCGTAAGAAGTCGGGGTCGGATTCAAACCAAATCATGGGCATACGCCCATTTATCAAAGTTCCCTTTGTGCAATTTTGAAATTAAACACATAAAGCTTTCAAGTCGCCGGTTGATATTCTTCATAAACGCGTTTGGCTCTGGGATAAGGTTGAACCCAGCGCCAACTGCCGGCATATAATCGTGAGACGCAAGGTCGGCGCATTTTTGATCATTTTTTGGCTGTTTATTGGTAGATCCTCCGGCCAGAATTGATTAATGCTGTCAATCTTTTCCATTTCAGCCTGGTTTCGCTAAATTTTGACGATCAGCGAGAATTGCTGCTGCAAAAACGTTGACACCCGACCCCATTTTTGATATATGTATTAAAATATTGTTGCGCGTGTTTTTAACACGGGACTATCGCTCAAAAAGAATTTTAAGCGGGAGCATGTTCAAATCCAGTCATCAGGATTCGTACCCCCCTTAAGATGCCATAAAAATCCAAACCAAGGGAGACGTTACAATAATACTAACCGACATCCAAACAATCCAAAAATGGATTGATCTTGAAAAACAAATCTATCAAAAAAGCGGCATTCAACCGACGGTCTACAACACGGACGGTATCCGGATAACCGATTACAAGCAGTGCGCAAACCGTATTTGTCCGGCCATCAAAGCCACTGCAGACGGGCAAACCTATATCTGTGCGGCCGCCCATACGAATATGGCTGCGATGGCGCAAAAAAACCGCAAACCGGTTATCGAAGAGTGTGATGCCGGCCTTTTGAAAATTGTTGTCCCGATTTTTGTTGGTAATCAATTCGTGGGATCGGCCGGTGGATGCGGACTACTCCCGGCCGATGGCGAAGTCGACACCTTTATGATCAATAAAACCACCGCAATCGCGGAAAAAGAGATCCAGGCGCTTTCCACAGACATCGGTTTTCTGTCAATGGCATCGGCGCGTGAACTGGCCGATTTCATTACAGGAGAAATCGATCGCATCACCGCAAAATTTGAGGTCGCACAAGCTTAACATCGCCGCAAGCAATCCTGTTCGCCATCTTTAACAGGCTGCCGAAGCAATGCCTTTGGCAGCTTTTTTTATTGCCGATCCCTTGATTTTTTTTGAATCATGGATAAAAGCACCCGGGACACCCCAGACGAAATAGCGAGAAGCCATAAACTGTAACCCCATATGAGATAAAAAATGACAAATCGTGTTATCGTCGTGGGCGCCATTGCCCTGGGCCCAAAAGTCGCCTGCCGAATCAAAAGAATCGATCCCACCGCCCAGGTGACCCTGATCGACAGGGACCATTTGATTTCCTACGGGGGGTGCGGCATTCCCTATTATGTCGGCGGTGATGTGGCCGAACTGGAAGGGCTGCGTTCCACCAGTGCCCATGTTGTCAGAGATGAAGACTATTTTCAGAACGTCAAAGGTATCGAAGTCAAAACCCGCACCAAAGTGCTTGCCATCGATCGCAAAGCCAAAACAATCCGGATCCGTCATCTGCCGGATGGCGCCGAGAAAAAACTGGCCTATGATAAACTGGTCCTTGGCACCGGTGCGCTGCCGGTGGTACCGCCCCTGCCCGGCATTGACCTGCCGGGGGTTTCCGCAGTGACCAACCTGCACCATGCCCGGGCCATCAAGGAAAAAATATCCAAAGGCCAGGTTGAAAAGGCGGTGATCATCGGCGCCGGGGCCATTGGGCTGGAAATGGGCGAAGCCCTCACGGACCTGTGGGGCATCGATACCACCGTGATTGAAATGATGGACCAGCTTCTACCCACCGCATTTGGTGAAGACATGGCCCTTGTAATGAAAAATCATATGGCGGATAAAGGAGTGAACATCCTGCTGTCCGAGCGGGTACAGCGCATCCTGGGCGATGCGGAAAATGGCGTCACCGGTGTTGAAACAGACCGTCGGACCATTGCCTGCGAGATGGTAATCATGGCTGTCGGGGTAAGGCCCAACGCTTCATTGGCAAGGGATGCCGGACTGGCGCTGGGTTCTTTTGGCGGTATTCTTGTCGACAAATGCATGCGTACATCAGACCCGGATATCTACGCCGGGGGGGATTGCGTGGAAATACCCCACCTTGTCAGTGGACAGAACATTCCCATGGCCCTTGGCTCCCTATCAAATCGGCAGGGAAGGATCATTGGTACCAATGTCTGCGGCGGCTGGGAACAGTTCAAGGGGACGGTGGGCACCTTCTGCCTGAAACTCTTTGACCTGGGCATTGCCAGGGCCGGATTGACCGTCCGTCAGGCCAAAGCAGCCGGGTATGATCCCGCGTGTACAGTGGTGGTGCAGGCGGATCGGGCCCATTTTTACCCTGATATGCAACTGATGATCCTCAAACTGATTGCCGATCGCAAAACCAGAAAAGTTCTGGGCATCGAAGCACTGGGACCCCAGGGCCATGCCGTCAAATCAAGGGTGGACAGCGTTGCCGTGCTGCTGCAAAACGAAATAACGCTCAGCGACATAACCGCTCTGGAGGTCGGCTACGCGCCCCCATTTGCTTCGTCCATGGACATTATCAACAACGCAGGCAATTCCCTTGAAAACATCATCGACGGATATCAAATCCCCGTTGATGTCATCGATTTTCTGAAACGCTTCAATCAGGGCCATGCACGGGTGCTGGATGTCAGAAGTCCGGTCCAGGCCAGTGCATTTATCGAAAAATACGGCAGCCGCTGGATCAACATCGACCAGGGTGAACTGCGGTCCAGGCTTGATGAAATCCCGAAAGACGAGCCCCTTTTCCTGGTCTGCGGCTCCGGTCCACGATCCTATGAAGCGCAACTGGCCCTGCGCGCCGAGGGCATAAACGCAGATACGGAAAACATCCAGGGCGGTATCGGTATGCTCCTGTGCAGTGACCCCGACTTTGCACCGGAAGGCTACAGTTCACCGTTTTCCAAATTAACATCCTGACCCCGATAAAATAGAGCCGAAAATAGCCTCTATCATCATCTTTTAAAGGCTGTCGAAACCATGCTTTCGGCAGCCTTTTTTAATTGTTGGACTGCCGTTTGCAGATTAAAATTTTCCAAAATTTTCTTGACAGCCCCCGGCGTTATCTGGCATATAGTTTTTGAATTTATTAAAACAGCGTTTTATAATATGAAACATAAGCAGCAAAATCTTAATTCAATCGAAAAAGCCCTTAAAATTCTGCTGGCGTTTGATGCAAAACAGACATCCTGGGGCGTCAGAGAACTCAGCGCCCGATTGGGCTTTAGTCCGGCCACGATCCAGCGCATCCTCCAGACACTCAAGGCTTATGATTTTATCGCCCAGGATGAAAAGACCCGTCAATACCGTCTGGGCAGCATTTATTATCGATTTTTAAATGCCCTGCAAAGCAACCAGCCCCTCAGCCGGGCGGCTCGGCCCTTCATGAAACATCTGCTGGCCCTTACCCGGGAGACCGTACATTTAAACGTTGTCGAAGGCGATAAACGAATCTGTATTGACATGCTTGAATCCCCGAAAGACCTCAAAGCCGTCATGCCCATTGGAAGTCGCTCGCCCTTTTATGCCGGGGCCTCTTCCAAATGCCTTATCGCCTTTTCGCGAAGTGAATTTATTGCAAAACAACTGCAGACGATGACCCTGGAACCACTCACCAATGAAACCACCGTCAACATCGATAAATTACGGACCGAACTGGCTGTGATTCAAAAGCAGGGTTATGCCGTCAGTTTAGGGGAGCGCAACCCGGGCATCGGGTCTCTCAGCGTCCCGGTATTCAGCCACAGGGAAACACTGGCGGCATCCCTTAGTATTGCCCTTCCTGAAATAAGGTACAAAGAGATAAAACACCGCAAATTTTGTCTTCAGGAGCTGATTCTGGCAGCCAAGAGGATTTCCCAGATTATGGGGGGTATTCCGTAAAAACCGTTTTTAAAAAAAGGAAAAAGCAATGCCGGATAAAAATAAACCGCTTGGCGATATTGTCGTTCTGGATCTGTCCCGCGTGCTGGCCGGTCCCTATTGTACCATGATGCTCGGGGATCTGGGTGCCGATGTGATCAAGGTCGAACGTCCCGGTGCCGGCGACGACACCCGGCACTGGGGGCCGCCTGAAGCCGGCGGTGAGGCCGCTTACTACCTTTGCATCAACCGTAACAAAAGAAGTGTCACGATCAATCTGAAAAGCCCTGAAGGCCAGGAAATTATCCGAAAGCTGGCAAGCCAAAGCGATATCGTGGTTGAAAACTACAAGGTCGGGACCCTTGATAAAATCGGGCTGGGGTATGAAGATTTAAAAAAAGACAATCCGGGCCTGATTTACTGTTCCATCACCGGTTTTGGCCAGAATGGACCTTATAAGGACAAACCCGGTTACGATTTCATGATTCAGGGCATGGGCGGTGTCATGAGTTTCACCGGAGAGCCCGACGGGCAACCCATGAAGGTCGGGGTGGCCATTGTGGATATAACCGCCGGATTGTTTGCCTGTAATGCCATCCAGGCGGCTCTGCGGCATCGGGAAAAAACCGGTCACGGGCAGTACATCGATATCTCTTTGCTCGATTCTATTGTTGCCTGGCTGGCCAATGTCGGCAGCAATTATCTGGTTTCAGGGAAAAACCCCGTGCGTTACGGCAATGGTCATCCCAATATCGTTCCGTACGAACCCTTTAAAACAAAAGACGGCACCTATATTGCCCTGGCAGTGGGCAATGACCATCAATGGGAAAAATTCTGCCATCTGGCAGGCATAACCGAACTGGCACATGATCCGCGATTTAAAACCAATTCCCTGCGGGTGGCCAACCGCAACGTCCTGATTCCGCTGGTAACCGAATCCATGTTAAAAAAAACAGGGGCGTCCTGGCTGCGTAAACTGGATGAATTGAAAATACCCTGCGGCCCCATAAACACACTGGACAAGCTTTTCAACGACCCCCAGATCGAGGCACGGAAGATGGTGACCCGGGTACCGCATCCCACTGCAGGCACGGTGCCCCTGGTGGCCAGCCCCATGAAAATGACCGAAACCCCCTGTGAAATAACCCGTCATCCCCCTCTTCTGGGAGAGCATACCCGGGAAGTTTTACTGGAAAAATTAGGGTACGAAAAAGAAAAAATTGATCAATTAAAACAGGACAAAGCAATATAGTATGGAAATTAAGCCTTGAAACTGGGAAAAACGGAAGCACATAAGTACGCTATCTAATTTAATATAAATCGATATATACAACCGGAGGTATGAACATGGAATTTAAACTTTCAAAAGAACTCGAAATGCTGCAAAAAGCGGTTCGTGAATTCGCCGCCAAGAAAATTGCACCCAATGCCGATCAATGGGATGCCGATCATTATTACCCCTATAAAGAGGCCATTAAACCCATGGCGGAGCTGGGCTTTTTCGGTACCGTTATCCCGGAAGCATACGACGGTGTAGACATGGGCTGGATGGCGGCCATGATTGTCACCGAAGAGATCGCCAGGGCCTCCAGTTCCCTGCGGGTTCAGATCAATATGCAGACCCTGGGTACGGCCTATACTATCCTTACTTACGGCAGCGAAGAAACAAAAAAGAAATACATCCCCGATCTGGTCAACGCCGACACCGTGGGGGCCTTTGCAATCACCGAACCGGATGCCGGCTCAGATGTTATGGCGCTAACGTCCACTGCCCAGGATATGGGCGATCACTGGCTGCTCAACGGTTCCAAAACCTGGATCTCCAACGCCGCTTTTGCCGATGTAATCATCTATTATGCCTACACGGATCGTGAGGCCGGTTCCAAGGGCCTTTCCGCCTTTGTCGTTGAGACCAAGAACTTCAACGGGATCAAGACATCAGCTCTCGAAAAAATGGGGTCCCACTCCTCCCCCACCGGGGAGATATTTTTGGACAACACAAAAGTTCCTAAGGAAAATCTACTGGGCAAGCCCGGCATGGGCGCACGCATCGTATTCAGCTCTTTAAATCATACCCGCCTCTCGGCGGCCGCCGGCGCAGTGGGCCTGGCCCAGGGCTGTCTGGACGCTGTGATAAAATACTGCAAGGAAAGAAAGCAGTTCGGCAAATCCATCGGTCAATTTCAGATGAATCAGGATATGATCGCCCAGATGTCCGCTGAAATCGAAGCAGCCCGTCTGCTGGTGTACAAGGCGGCCTGGGTCAAGGACCAGGGAAGTTTGAACAACGGCCTGGATGTGGCCCAGGCCAAATATCTTGCCGGAGAGGTAGTCACCAAATCCGCCAATTATGCCATGCGAATACTGGGTGCCTACGGTTATTCCACCGAATATCCGGTGGCCCGTTTTTACAGGGACGCCCCCACCTATACCATGGTGGAAGGCTCGGCCAATATCTGCAAATGGATCATTGCCCTGGATCAACTGGGGGTTCGCAAGGCCAACCGATAGCCGAAACCCTGTTAATTGAATAGTGAATAATGAAAATTAAAAACTTATGGTATCGCTTCGCTCTGTCTTTTTATATTTAAAATCGATAGAATACCTTCATTATTCACTATTCAGTCTTCAATTTATAACTCCCCCCGCACTTTTTGAGTGCACAATAGATACAAAATTAAGCATTAAGCGGCAAATCAACGGAGGAGGGCTTCATTGAGCAACAAAGAGGATGTCGTCGAAAAAACAAAAAAGACTGCGGCGCTTTATTTCAAGGATGTAACCGGTGAAAAACCCTATGATCTCTGGCGGGCATTTGACAAGGACCTTGCCAGGGACCTTTCCCTGTTTATCACCGGCCGGATGTACGCCCGCGAAAAGATTCCCCATCAAACAAGGCAGCTGATCGCCGTGGCGTCACTGACCGTGCTTTCCAGGCCCGAAGAACTCAGATTGCATATCCAGGCGGCCCTGAATGTGGGCTGCACCACCGGAGAAATCGCCGAAACGATCTTCCAGACCATGATCTACGGCGGGGTTCCGGCCGCCAACACCGCCCTTAAAGCACTGCTGGAGGTGCTTGAGGAAAAAGGGCTGAAGGAGCCGGCGTAAAACGGATATTCCATTGCTTTCAACAGCCCTCCAATCTGGCCGTATAAGCAGTTATATCAATTTAAAACATACGCTTGATGCTAAATGAGTAAGCATTGGATATCGGCGAAATCTTCTTTTATATCTATATCAAGAAAACAAAACGAATTTGCCATATTAACTGCCAAAACCTGATCGGAATTATTATCTATAATCTGTCTTCCGCCGATATCTCCCTTAATCTGTTGAAGCGCGTCATAATATTTTCGACTGAAAATAACAAAATTTTTTCTTTTATCCCGGTAAACCGGGACACGGATATTTTTTTCCGAAGACCAAAATTGTTTCAAAAGATGATCAATTGTTTTTGAATCCACCAGCGGCTGATCGCCCAGCAGTATCATTACGGAAGGAAAAGTATTTTTTATTTCCATGATTCCGGCTTTAAGCGAAGTGCTTTGTCCTTGTTTATAGTTTTGATTAATAAGAATATGAAGTCGCGAATGGCTAATTTTTTGGCCCAGCGTTTCCAGGATAACCTGATGTTTGTACCCGAGGATTAGATAGATCCTTTCAAGCTGGGATTTTAAAGAAGCGTCCAGAACTCATTCCACAAGACATTTTCCGGCGGTTGGTTTTTTCCACGGCATTATAAGATCCGCCCTTTTCATGAAAAGATTATTTTCTAACAGTTATGTTCATGGAGACATGGGCTCCAGGAAAATGGATGTGCGCAGATTCCACTCATTCCGGCCTTTTATTTAAGAAAACCAACAATAAGTTTCAACAAATAGTTTTTAAACAAGCTTGTCAAGCGACAATTATTCTTGAAATTCGACGAAACCGTTCCGTAAATTGATCAATGATACGAATATTCAAGGAGTTGGGATGCTGTAGGCAAGTTTTTTTTAAAAAAAACTTGACCCAACGCATGTAGTGTGTAATGGATTATATCCAATCAAGAGGGGAAGATGTAAATGCCTACGCTGAAATCACTCGATCAGCCCGCAACTCTTTCAAAACTAATCTATGACGCCATCTTAAAATCCATCCTCTCCAACGAGATGCGTCCCGATGAAATCTATAATGATGCTGGAGCAGAACGATACTGTTCTGAAAAATATTTAAAACGGTGTAGTCACGGGGAAGGGAAGAAGGCTTCAAACTTATCATATTTAAAGTCCGACAAAACTAGGAGGCGAACGTATGTCGAAAAAAGAGATGAACGCATCAAGGTATTCATTGGATCGTCGCAGTTTCATAAAGCTTTCAGTGGCCACTGCCGCTGCCGGCATCTGGCCCATGGTTCGGCCGGGGGTTTCATGGTCGGCCGAGGGCGGCATTCTGAAAATCAGGGACTATTCGGACATCAAAAGCCTTGACCCGGCGTTTTTCCTGGCGGTTCCTGAAGAGAACATCAATGCTTGCATCTACAATAAGCTGATTGCCTTTAAGCCAGGCCGCAAATGGGAGTGGGAACTGCAAGCGGCCAAATCGATCCAACAGGTCGACCCGACTCACATCAAGTTCGAACTCAGGGAGGGCATTATGCACTCCGGCAATTTCGGTGAAATGATTGCCGAGGATGTGAAATATTCTTTCGAACGAGTTGCCGATCCGGCCAATAAATCCCCAAACATCGATGACTGGGGTCCCCTTGAAAAGGTCGAAGTAACCGGCAAATATAGCGGAACGATCGTGTTCAAAACACCGTTTCAGCCGGTTTGGTGGACAACTTTGCCCTATGTGAGCGGTAACATTATCTCCATGAAGGCCACTGAAAAGGTCGGCGGCAAATACGCCAATGATCCACCGAGCTTCAACGGCCCATACATGCTCAAAGAATGGAAACCCAGTCAACGAACGGTGCTGACCAAAAATCCGGTATGGAAAGGACCCAAATCCTACTTTGATGAAATCCACATCTTCCCCATCGACGACGAGAAAACCGCCGAAATGGCCTTTGAAGCGGGTGACGTCGATTTCACCCGGGTGAGCATCTCCTCTCTCAAAAACTACATGGAAAACCCCCCACCAAGTGGTAAAACCGAGAAATTTCCGTCTCTTTACTGGCTGTGGATGGGTATGAACCAAGACAACGAAAAGCTCAAAGACATCCGCGTCCGCCAAGCCATCCAGCGGGCTATGGACAGAAAGGCCATCGTAGACGCGGCCTATTTCGGGTTCGCCGAAGTGGCCAACGGAAATGTGCCAGCCGGTCTGTTGGGGCATCGGGAAAAATCTTCCCTTCCCGATAAACCCGACTACATAGGCGCCAAAAAACTTCTGACCGAGGCTGGATATCCGGGCGGCATCGACCTGACGCTGGACATCCTGAACAAATCGACCTACAACACCATAGCTCAAGTCATACAGGCCGTCCTTGCTCCGGCCGGGATCAGGGTTCAGATCAACATCCATGACAGCGGCGCCTTCTGGGTGCTCGGAAGCGAAAAAGACAGCGATCGATGGAAAAACATCCAATTGATCATAAACCGTTTTTCCGGGCTCCCTGATCCGTCATATTACACCCGATGGCATCTTTGCAGCCAGGTGGGTATCTGGAACTGGGAACGTTTTTGCAATAAAGAGTACGACAAACTTGATGCCGCGGCCCTTGGCGAAACCGACCAGGCGAAACGGGCGACTATGTACGTCAAGATGCAGGACCTGATTGAAGAATCCGGTTGCATCACTTTTATCACCAATGAAGTCATTCCTGTGGCCTACAGTAACATCATTAAACCAACGCTCCGCCCGGATGGGATTCCCTTGCTGCGTAATTTCAGCAAAGCTTGATGCCCTTGCCGTATATGGGGTCTAAAACAGCCTGCGGAGCTGTCGATACAAGGCGCTCCGCAGCCACCACTTCTCACGGAGAACTGGTTAGATGTGGATTTATCTGGTAAAAAGAACCGCCCTCGCAGCAGTTATCGTAATTACCGCCATCAGTTTGCTTTACAGCATGATACTGATGGTGCCCGGCGATCCCACCGCTGTTATTCTGGGTCCCCGGTCAACCCCGGAGATGCGGGAGGCCCTTCGCGCCGAGATGGGCCTTGACAGACCGGCCATCGTCCAGATCGCCAATTTTGTTTTCAATGTTTTTAAGGGTGATATGGGAATCGATGTATTCACCAATCGACCGGTTTCCAAAATCGTTTTTGAACAATTGCCCTACACCGTTATTCTCATCATTGCGGGAATTTCCTGGGCGATCATTCTCGGCATCCCCCTGGGGTGTTATTCGGCTATTTACCGTAACAGTTTTATTGATAAGCTGACGGGCGTTTTTTCCGTGGGAACCATCGCCATCCCCTCTTTTGTAATTGCGCTTTACGGGCTTCTCCTTTTCGCCGTCCACCTCCAATGGCTGCCGGCCATCGGGGCCGGCGAGGAGGGCGACCTATGGGATCAGCTCAAGCACCTGATTCTACCCGCCTTTGCCATCGGGCTGGGCTGGGTGGGTTATCTGGCACGCCTGGTCAGGGCATCCATGCTGGAAATTCTGGGTGAAAACCATATACGCACCGTCCGTGCCTTTGGGCTGCCCGAAAAGATCATTATTTTCCGCTACGCTTTAAAGCTGGCCATTTTACCGACCATCGCCCTTCTGGGGGTTGGTGTCGGGTATCTGCTCTCGGCATCTGTTTTTGCCGAAATCGTCTTTGCCCGTCCAGGCATCGGAAAACTCATTTACC
>Ga0307990_1001552_pt1 | contig 19229 bp, 14 predicted proteins | sample EllFjometagen129_FD_203168 | JGI IMG/M metagenome (GOLD analysis project Ga0307990, IMG submission 203168) | Marine microbial communities from Ellis Fjord, Antarctic Ocean - #129 | ecosystem: Environmental > Aquatic > Marine > Unclassified | place: Southern Ocean | collected 2014-10-08
TGTAGAGGTTGCTCAGCAACGGCGAGATCGGCGCGCCTTGCGGAACGCCGAGCCCTTTGTCCTTGTTGCGGGTCGTCCGATGGCGATGGCCATGGTCGTCGGTCTCTTCGACCGGCGCCGTTGGCGGAAGCATGTTGCCTCGACGTTGCGGGTTTGCGGTGGTCTGGCCTGACCGGGGCCGTACTTGGAACATGCTTCCAATGACTTCGCCACCACGCCGCCAGCCGCCGCCAAATAGTTTCCCGTATGGTCTCAAAACTCAGCCGCATGGCAGGTCTTGTGTCACGAAAGACTTACAGGACAGCTCGATGCTGTGGATTGGGCCTGTCATGCGGTGTTTTGAGACCGAAGGGATACAATCATGGCGGAAACCCCGCGATGGTCCCAGGGAAAGAGCTCAACCAGGTAGTGTCGGTTCGGAAGAGATGCCGGGAACTTTCTCCAGCCGCCGGCGTCTAAATCGTCTAAACAAGGAATGATGGACCACTCGGGCCTGCCTCTTGGGCTACTCTGCACACGGCGCGGTATAACGCTGTATATGGCAAAGGAGAACGTTGATGAGATTGACTGCAATAGCGATTGTAATATTAGGAATGGCTGTGCCAAACGCCCGGGCCGCTAAGGCACCGCTCAGTCCCGACGCGCTGAGAAAGGCGGCCAGCCACATCGTCCAAGGCAAGGTCGTACGGATTTCCTCGAAGATCCAGAATTCCAAGGTGGAGAGGGCATTTGGCACTCATCGCGACCGCGTGTTCACGATCAAGCTCAAGGTGGCGACGATCTTGAAAGGAACCGGCTTGAATGAGGGTGATGAGATCGAGGTACTAGTTTGGCAGCCGTCTTCCCGCATTCCGCCTTTGCCGGGATTACAGGGGCACGAGAAGATCCCAAACAAGGGCGACAAGGTGACGGTCTACGTGAAAGGCAAGAAAGGGAAGGCTTACGAACCCATCCTGCCGAACGGGATCACCATTCTGGCAAGAGCCGCCGCGCAGGCGCCCGTCAAAACAGAACGTAACAAGACGACGCCCGCCGCCACAGCGAAGGATGATTCCCGCAAATCGCCCATGCCAAAGGACGTCCCGCCGATAATGGGCTCTGCTGTCTTTGTGCCTTCTAAAACCAAGGACGACGGTTATCACAAGTGGTCAGTCAAGCTGAAGGTCCCAAAAGTGGCGTGGGAGGTCGTCGGCGAACGGCGATTAAAGAGCGATTGGCCGAGGCTTAAGGTGACTGTCGAGGAAGCCGTGCTGACGCCTCAAATGGGATACCACCGAGCAATACAGTTGGCCGACAGTGCCCAGAACCGGGTCCTGGACTTGAAAGGCCGGAGGCTGAAGCGCGACGAAGCACTGAAACGCCTTGCCGCGCAGATGCCGGTGCTCGTGTCCGTGTCCGGCCGAATGCCGGACCCGTTCTACCTGCAATGCACCAAATCGGATACGCTCATTGTCGTTCTTGGCTATCCGTATTATCCGGCGCCCCAGCTGCTGCCCCGTCCGGCGAAGCAAGATACATCAAACAAAGCCGTATGCACGGAAGTTGAGCTTGAGTTGGCGATACAGAATGCAAAGACGAAGCAGCAGCTTGTCGAAATTGAGAAAAAGTATGGTCTCATGGGTATTACTGTGAGCCCCAATAGAGTAATGGTAGCGTCGGGAATGACGGGAGTTGTCCAGAGAGACAAGGTCAATATGGAGATTAAGTCCATCTTGGGAGCAGACTACACTGTCATATGGATAATAAAATGAACTCCCAACAACCGGATCAACGTCGGCGCAACTGTAAGTGAAAACGGGTCATTGTGTTGATTCCCTCGTGACGGCTGTGACGTTGGTGCAATTCGCCTTTTGTACAAAGGTTGGGGTGTCCGTAACACCTTTGGCTGTAACTGACAATTGCGAGTCATGGACATCATCCAACAGGATCGCCGGCCGAGCATCCTTCTGCTTGATCGTCACATTGACGTTCTTCATCGTAAGCCCTTTGACATGGCGGATGAAGAAGCCGTAGGCCGGCAGCACACCGAACATTCTGTTCTCCGGATATCCCCCGCCATTCTCACGAACATCTCGGGCTGCGTCCTCTTCAGTGCATTCTTTGAATCCACCAAGAATTGCGATGTCCACATTCTCGATTGTTACGTTCTCCACTTTGTGCTCACCCACTCCGGTAATGCTGGACGCGTACACACGATAGTTGTGGGCTCTCTCTTTCACGTTGAATCGTTTGCACTTGTCCACTGTCGCCTTGATCCCGCTGATGTGGACGCCTCGAATGACGCCGGTCGCAACCTTCTCCTTTGATCCATCCGGTAAATAGAGCGGCCGGTTGCGGTTACCCAGTTTGATGAAGATAGGCGTGTGGACCCTGTCCATCGTGATGTTCCGTATGATAACGTTGCTCATTTCGCCACCGTCGGTGATTTCCATTGCCAGGGCCGCGATACCGGTGTTGTGGACCTTGTTGTTCTCGATCAGGATGTTGCGAAATCCACCGCTGGAATCGGTTCCTGCTTTGATACCGTTGCAGAGACTTCGCACCTTGTTGTTGCGTATGATAACGTTCCGGCAACCCTTACGCGTGTAGCCCTTCAGACAGATCCCATCGTCCATTGCGTCGATATCGCAGTTCTCCACGAGCACATCTTCGCAATCCAGGATGTCACAGCCGTCATTATTCCAGAAGTTGCTGTCGTAAACACGGATGCCGTCGACATGGATATTCTTGCCTCGAGTGTATACCTGAGTCCAGAATCCGGAAGACGTGAGTGAGATGCCCTGTGTGTGGGTGTTCTTGCACTCGTCGAACCAGATGAGTGTCGGTCGGTGCTTGATTCCGCGCCCGTCGCTCTTGAAATCGTTCTTCACCTGACTGTTACCGTTCAGCGTGCCTTCGCCCGTGACTGAAATGTTGGTTGCCTTTTGTGCGAAAATCAAACTGCGCATCATCCATTCCGAATAGCGGGTGGGCGTTGCCGGTTTCTGTGGCGGGTATTCACGAGTCAATGGGCTGCCAAGCAGAACCGCCCCCTTTTCCAGGTGCAGGCGGATGTTGTCGGTCAAGACGATTGTACCGGATAGGAATGTGCCTTCGGGTATGATGACGATTCCGCCACCGGCCGCCGCGGCTGCATCAATTGTCTTCTGGATCGCAGCCGTACAGAGAACGGTGCCACCGGCTTTTGCGCCATGGTCAGTGATCAGGAATTCCTTGAGATCTTCTCTCGATGGTGCTTGGTAGATGTCTTTCGTGACTCTTTCAAAATTGGCCTGTTGTGCTTGTGGCTCCTGGGCATGCCCGAATGTAGACATCGCCATCACCATCACCATCAGTGCCATTCCTAAACGCGGTGTGAATTCCATTGTTGTCTCTTTATCTGGTTTCGTAACCCCAAAGAATACCAAGAGCCCCAGAGTTTCCGGATAGCCTCTGGCCGACGACCGTGGTCGTCCTCTTGTACGATTCTATAACGATCGCAGAGATTAGCAAGCACCCCTCTGGCTCGGACAGCGGCTTATCCACGACAGAAGATGAAGCGCAGACGCTGAACGTACCGCATCGGACAGCCCGGCCCACCCTCGCCCACATCGTGCCCGCAGCTCGCGGCTGGTCCGCAGACGCGCGAGAAGAGTTTCCGTCACACCCACCAGGGCGGTGGGGATCAAACTTTCTACGTTTTCGCTGGACATGCATTTGGACCAATGAAATAAGGGCTATGCGACGGGACTCGCAAGAGTACACAGTTTCGCTGCCAGTTTCACCGCCTCCAGTGAGCGTATCCCTGACATCCGGTGTCACAGGATCCCGGCGCAGGACAGCCAAGACCGGTCGGTCACGGCAAATCCCTCTGGCCAGTTCTCTGATAGCTAACAGAAGGTCGAGCGATTGGGTCGTCCTGCCTGTGGCCTCACGGGCCACCCCAGTGAAGCAACCTGCTCCACTGGATCCTTCATTCCGAAAAACATGGCCCGCCGGGGTGCTGGCGGCCGCAGGCCCCAGCCTACACTGGAACCAGCCCATCCATTTTGACCACCCCGGCGAGGCCTGTTTGCTGCTAGCGATGGTTATTTGCCCTTGATCGCGCTGGTCGATATCGGGGGACACCATATTGTTTCATTGCGATTTGGCGCCTGTTGCCCTCTAGTCCAAGGCGCATGCTCGGCGTGAGCTGTTACGGATACGCGCATTCCATGCGATCGCTCTTGCTTAACGCCCCTTGGCGGGTGTCGCGGTTGGTTACTCCAACTCTGCCTTTCGTGCGGCTACGAGGTCCTTCTTGGCTTGGGGCATGTCTTCTTCGGCCAGCAGGGTGTCGCAGCCATCGACGAAGAAGCTCCGCGCGAACTCCGTGGTATACACGCGGTCTTCCGGCTTGCGGACCTGGACGGACTTGATGAACCCCTCGAACTCATCGAAGTAGCTGCCGTAGATGTGGAACGAATCGATCATGTGCATGTATTCGCCGGGCTCGACGCCGATGTCCCGCGCGATCATCGCCTGCAACTCGGTGAACGCGAACATGTTCATGAACGCGGCCTTGAAGGCGTCGTTTGAGCGCATGTGGCAGTTCATGTGCAGCTTGCCGCCCGCGATGCGGAACCACAGTCGCTGCAGGCACGCGGGATCGTTGACTTTCATATCGTTCCAAACCTGCCACGTGACCGCCTGTGCCCGGCGGGTATACGGTACGGCTTTGAGCTTTTGGGTGAGGGCCTCGATCTGGTCGAACAGGCCCAGGCTGGGCACCTCGTACGCCCGCAGCCGCTCGTGGTAGGTGTACTCCCATTTGCCGGCGCCGGGGTCTATCCAGTGATCGTGGACGCCGTAGAGGACTTCGGCGCGGTACTTCTCCAGGTCATCCAGCCCGCCGGGGAACGCGCGGTGGATGCGCGGTTCGTCGAAGGGCTGTGTGATGTGGATCAGCGCGGAGACATCCCGGCTGTTCGGGTCTTCGGGCCGATCGTACTCGGTGGGGAACCGCTCGCCCTGCTCCCAGCAGGACAGGACGGCCTGTTCCCAAGCCTGGGGCAGGTGAGGCTGACAGACGTAGATTGATCGCATCGTGCATCTCCCTATACTGGCGAGCAAGGAACTGGCACCATCGCGCCGCCGACGGCGTCGGTTGGCCGACAAGCCCGGCCACGGGCGCGAACCGCCTAACAGCCCGTTTAGAAAGCTACCCTTGCTGCGAGCGGCCCGAATGCCTGCGCGTCTGCGTCAGTATAAAAAGGCCTCGGCAATGCTAAGGCATTGCCTGCGTTTTCTTCCTTGATGCTCGACATTTTTGCTCGGGCTCGCTGGCGGGTCCATTTCTAAACGGACTGCTATCGTATAGACGCCGGCCACAAGTGTGTCAAGCCGGGATTCCCCTGTCCGACCCGAAGCATCCCTGCCCCGATTGGCCGACATGCCCGGCCGGGTTCCCGACACACAGGTCCCCGGCCCCCCGCCCGCGCACAAAAAGGGGGACAAGCGCCTGCGTCCCTCTGTACATCGGGCCGCCGGAGCCAGTCCCCTTTTTCGAGGCAGACATTCCCGGCTGCTATTTTTTGACGACGTAGGGGACTTTTGTTTCGGCGTTGTACTTCACGAGCGGCAGGCCGTGGTAGCCGCTGCACTTCTTGCAGAAGGCGCCCTTGACTACGGTCATACCGGACTTGGGGCACTTCATTTCGGTGTTTTCGAACCGGAAGCAGTTGTGCTCGGCGCACCAGGTGCCTTCCTTCACTTCCTTTTTGCACTTGGCGCAGGTGAAGGTTTTGACTTCGGCGACAGCGACAGCCTTGCACTTTTCGCAGTACGTGTCGACGGGTGCTTTCGCGCCGCAACCGGGGCATACGCCAAGGATCTGCTGGGTGTCGCCCATGCTTGTGGAATGGTTTTGGTCGGTGCAGGCAACGGCGCCGAAGCTGAGGGCGACGACGGCCAAGAGAACGATAACTGACTTTTTCATGTGCCTTCCTTTCGTTGAGGAAATACTTTGGACCCACCCCGCGCGGGTCCAGTTAACCCCGACGGTATGCGCAATGAGCTACGAATGCAACAGGTTGCGCACAGAAGAACCATTCCCCATGGCGGCGGCAGGAATTTAACGGGGTTGTCTGGCAGCGCTGGCTGGATGGGGGACATTATTAAATTGCGATTTGGGCTGGCGGGTCCGATCGAGGAAAGGGCCGGAGAAGGTAAAAACCGTATTGGGATGGTGGACCGCACCTGTTCGTTTCTTTAGCAGCCCGTTTAGAAATGGGTCCGCCAGCGAGAGCGAGCAAGAATGTCGAGCATCAAGAAAGAAAACGCAGGCAATGCCTTAGCATTGCCGAGTATTTCTGACGCAGACGCGCAGACATTCGGGCCGCTCGCAGCAAGGACAGCTTTCTAAACGGGCTGTTAGGGATTCGAAGCCGTAGTCGGTTGCCGGGGCGAGAGCAAGTGTGTATGATTCCGCAGGCATGGCCACCGTGAGCTTGGCGGAGCCCAAGCGGTCCTGATATAGGAGAATGCACATGACCAGACGGGATGCTGTCCTGCGCTCGGCTGGCTGTGCTACGCTGCTGGTCGCCGCCCTTGCCTGTGCTTTCCCAGCCTCTACCGCCCGTGCCGCTGCGCCGGAGTTTACCAAGAAGATGCGGATACTATTTATCGGCAACAGCTATATCTACGTTAACGATCTGCCGCGGATGCTCAAGGGGCTCATGGCGGTCAAGGCTATCGACCTCGAGACGCGACGTATCACGCCCGGCGGTTGCACGCTGGAAAAGCACTGGAAAGGCGAAGCCGCCCGCAAGGCCATCGCCGAAGGACCCTGGGACTACGTGGTGATCCAGGAGCAAAGTCAGATGCCCGCGTTCAATCCGCCCGTAACGCTCAAGTACGCGGCGCTGCTGGCGGATATGGTCCACAACGTCGGCGCCGAGCCGGTGTTCTACCTGACCTGGGCCCGCAAGAACAAGCCGTCGATGCAGAAGGGCCTGACCAGCACGTACATGCAGGCCGGCCTGGCTGGCAAAGCGCTCGTCGCGCCGGTCGGCATCGCATGGGAGAAAGCGCTGGCCGCCAACCCAAAGCTGCAACTCCACGCCAAAGACGGCAGCCACCCGACGCAGCAGGGCACGTACCTGGCCGCGTGTACCTTCTTCGCCACCATCCTCCGCCGCGACCCGATGGGCTTGCCCGGCAAGGTGGTCGTCGAAGAGAAGACCGAAAAAGGCCTGCGCAGATACATCCCCTGCCAACTCCCGACCGCCCAGGCCAGGCCGCTCCAGGCCGTTGCGTGGAAAACCGTCGAGGAGTTCAAATCATACAAGCCCGTAACCAGCGACCCGACAACCAAGCCGAGCAAGGCTGACAAGAAGTGATCTGAAAGCCCCACTGCCATGGCCAATCAAGATGTAACCGTTCTTCGCGACCTCGCTACCCGCTATGCCCAAGTCGCCGCCGACAGCGTTCAGCACGAGCGCCGCGAGCGATGGCGAGCACTCAACAGCCTCGAACCCGTGGTGCCGCCGATATACGTTCGCGGCGGCAACTGCTGGGGCGAAGTGCCGCAGCTCGACCAGCGACAATGCGCCGATGACCTGCTGGCCGGTGTCGAACACCGCCTCCGCCGGGTGCTGTACTGGGCGGGGCTCGATGATGACAGCGTATTCGAGCCGTGGCTGACCATCAGCGCCGTCCACCGCGCCCGCGGCTGGGGGCTCGAACCGGACGACACTCCACCCGCCGAGCCGGGCGGAGCGTGGAAACACAATCCCCCCATCCGCGAAGAAGCCGACCTTGCCAGGCTCGTTATGCCCCACCACGAGATCGACGAGCCCGCCACGGCCGAGCGCGCACAGCGAATCCGCGACGCCATCGGCGACATCCTGCCGATCCACGTCGATCGCGGCCCGGAATTGCGAATGTGGTCCGGCGACCTGGCGACGATTCTGGGGCACATGCGCGGCATCGAAAACTTCATGATGGACATGATGGACAGGCCCGCGTGGTTGCACGAACTGATGGGCTTCTTCCGCGACGGCGTGCTCGCCACACACGACCAGGCCGAACGCGCGGGCGACTGGTCGCTGTGCGAACATCAGAACCAGGCTTTTGCCTACAGCCGGGAGTTGGCCGACCCCGCGCCGGATACCTACGGCGCGAAGCGGTCGCAGCTTTGGGGCTACGCTGCCGCCCAGGAGTTCACGCTCGTCTCCCCGGCCATGCACGAGGAATTCCTGCTGAACTACCAGCGGGCAATCCTCGACAAGTTCGGGCTGGTCGCCTACGGGTGTTGCGAGGATCTCAGCCGGAAGATCGACATGCTCCGGACCATACCCAACCTGCGGCGAATCGCCGTCGCCCCCGTTGCCGACGTGCGAAGCTGCGCCGAGCAGATCGGCGGCGATTACGCGATGAGCTATCGGCCTAACCCGGCGCAGATGGTCTGCTGCGGCTTCGACGAGAACCTTATCCGCGAGGTAGTCGCCAGGGACCTGAAATCCTGTCGAGGCCAGTGTGTGGACATCACGCTCAAGGACGTCAACACCGTCGAGCATCAGCCCCAGCGCCTCGGCCAGTGGGTTCGCGTCGTCCGCGAGGTAATCGACGAAGTCTGGTAGCCGATCAAACGGAGCCCCCCATGCCCGCCGAATCCGCCGTTCGCAAGCGACAGCGAGTCGCAAAGATCATCGACATCCTGCCCAAGGAGTATCCGCAGGCCACCTGCCGGCTGGACTTTCAGAACCCGCTGCAACTGCTGGTGGGGACCATCCTCGCTGCCCAATGCACCGACGACCGCGTGAACATCGTCACCAAACCCCTGTTCCGCAAGTACAGATCCGCCCGTGCCTTCGCCCGCGCCGAACCCGAGCAGCTTCAGGAACTTGTGCGTTCGACGGGTTTCTTTCGCAACAAGACAAAGAGTATCATCGGCGCCGCCGGCAGGATCGTCGCGGAGTTCGGCGGCAAGGTTCCCCAAACGATGGAGGAGCTTCTAACGCTACCCGGCGTGGCTCGCAAGACCGCCAACGTGGTGTTGTCCAACGCCTTCGGCATTGATGAGGGGATCGTCGTGGACACCCACGTCATCCGCGTATCGATGCGATTGAAACTCACCGCCGCCAAGCGTGCCCAGCCCGAGAAAATCGAGCGGGACCTGCTCGCCCTCGTGCCCAAAGAACTCTGGGGGATGTTCTCGCATTGGGTGTTATTCCATGGCCGGGCCGTGTGCAAGGCTCGCAAACCTGCCTGCGACAACTGCCCCATCGCGAAGCTCTGCCCATCAGCGGGGAAGCTCTGATCGGCTGCGCGGCGGCAGGCTAGTTCGCGAAACGCCCAGCGTTCAGCGAAGCCCGCCGGATTGGCCTCGGCTGCCGAGGTAGACGTTCTGGCCACTGGTGATGACCAGGTTGCGGTCGATCCGTTTGGCCAACTCCGCGGCGCTGTCGGCGAAGAGGGGGCTTATCTCGATCGCGGCCGCGACCTGACCATCGGCGTCGCGCGGGACCGATATACCCGCATCTTCCAGCCAGGCCGCCGCCCGGCGGACCTGCTCGTGCAGGCAGGTGTTGGCGCTATCGGCGCCGGATTCGTTTTTGACCGGGCTGAACTCCTCGCGACGATCGGTCTCGAGGATTACCGTCTCGCCCGCCAGAGGCATGGCGTCGAAGACGAACATCTCCAGCTTGACGGCGTTGGGTTTGTCGGGCTTGACCACTTTGCCGGTTGCGTCGACGAAAGGCACGGCCTTCTCGGCCCGGTGCAGAGGCAACTCACACCGGTCGTTGTCGGTCAAACGCTCCACGAAGCTCCGCCCGATGACATGGATGGCTATCGACCCGGCGGAGAACTTAAGCCGCCCGTCGTCGGTGCATGCCTGCGCGAGCTCCGGGGGCATGTCCGAGTACTCGATCACCGTCACCTTGCCGTCAACCACGCAGAAGTTGCCCAGTTTCTCCATCGGGTCGCGTTTCGGCAGGCACTTGGCGGACATCTCCGCGCCCTGCATGTCGTGCAGCCCCAGAAACAGCGGGTCGATGCAGTGGACCAGCGGGTTATCGACCTGGAAGTAGCTGATGAGCTCGATGCCCCTTTTGGCCATGTCGGCCAAGGCGCCGCTCTTGCGCAGCGCCAGCAGGCTTCCGCCGTGACCGTCGGGGCTCATCGCCACCACGCCCTTGCCAGCCAGCAGGAGCTTGCCCTCGAAGTCCGGGGCAGGAATCACGCCCTGGGTGAAGAAGATGACGTCCTTGGGACTCAGGCCAAAGAAGTTGTTGCGCCGGAAGAAGGCCCTCGTCTGGACGTCGTTGGCCAGGCTGGTCATGACGTACCAGGGGATGGCGGTCTTGGCGCGTCGCCCGGCCGCGAGAATCTGCTCGGCGAATCCTTGGAAGAGCGGTTTTCGCTGGACTGGCGTCACCTCGAAGCAGCCCTTTGGCCCGTCGAATCCCAGTCGTGTTCCCTGTCCGCCTGCGACGACGAACGCCGCGACCTTTCCATCGGCCAGCAGTGCCTTGCCGCGTTTACGCGCCGCGGCGCAGCGTTCGGCGAGGTCTCCGGTCGGCTGGGCGGGGATGATTTCCGGCGGGGTTATCTCGCCCGGGGTCTCGAATGCCGACGGATTGAGCACGTACTTCTGGACGTACTCGTCGATTCGGTCCCAGTCAATTGCCGCCAGCTGCTCCAGCAGGGCAGTCTGTTGCGGTTCGGCCAGTTCCTCATAGAACTGCATAAGGTGCTGCTGGCCGTGCTCTTGAACTGTTTTCCGGATGGTCTGAAGGTCCGCCATAGCGCGCTCCGCTATCGGTAGGGGTTATCTTGCCTTAAGCCGAAAGATTAGGCCCCCGCGCCGGGGCTGTCAATGGTTTGCTGGGAAAAGCAGGTCTTAGGGCGCCTGCGCTGGTGGCGGCGGTCGGGCGAAGGCCATCTGGTAAATCCCAGCTCAAATGCGGGATTGTGGATGTTGGGGCAAACGTTAGAATCATCACAGTGGCCGACATCCCCGGCGCGCCGGAATCGGCAAGAGATCACTGGACAATGGCGACCGGTATCACCATGCCACCGACCACTGCCCTGACTACGAGAGGAGAGCCATCAATGTACACCGACGGCAGGCTGCTGACCGGAGGCGAGAAGACGCGTTTGCATTCCGACCCGTTCGGAGTTCGGACGTATGTTCGGGACAAGTGTTTCCGCGGCTACACGCTGTTCTCGCCGGCGTGGGGCGATCAGGAATACCTGATCGACATGCGCGGGCTGGTCGTACACACGTGGCGCGTAACGCACAGCAACGTCGCGGAACTCCTGCCTGATGGCAACCTGTTCACGCATAACTGCGGGAAGTCGCTGGAGGAACTGACCCCCGACAGTGAGATGGTATGGCGGTGGGAAGGCGACGAGTCCCTGGCTAACGCGAACCATCACGATTTCTGGGTGGACGGCGACGTTGTCATCTCACTGGCCGCCAAGCACGAACCGGTGATCCCGGGGCTGTTTGTGCCCGGCACCGAGCCCGAACGCTTGCGAACGGACGTCATCGTCAAGCTCAACCGGAACAAGGAGATCCTCTACAAGTTCTCCTTTGGAGACCATATCGAGCGGCTTTGCGAACTGGCGGGCTACCCGCTGCCGATCCCGTACATGCGAAAGACCGACGCCGGCGGATACGAGCCCTACGGCCCGGTGGACTGGGCTCACGCCAACACCATCGAGGCCCTGCCGGACACGCCGCTGGGCCGGAAGGACGCCCGCTTCAAGGCCGGCAATTTGCTGTTCAGCCTGCGCCACCTGGACATAATCGGCATTGTCGACCCCGACCTCGACGAGATCGTCTGGTGCTGGGGTCCGGGAATTCTCGATGGCCAGCACCAGCCGACCATGCTGGATAGCGGCAATATTCTGGTCTTCGACAACGGCACATACCGAGGCCATTCCATCGTTCGCGAGATCGAGCCGACCACCGGCGAAATTGTGTGGCAGTACGAAGACGGCGAGGACTTCTTTTCCCCGTTCCGCGCCGGCAGCCAGCGTTTGCCCAACGGCAACACGCTTATATGCGAATGCGATGCCGGGCACCTGTTCGAGGTGACGATGGCGAAGGAAATCGTCTGGGACTTCTGGTCGCCCTTTGTCGGCCAGGGTCCACACCACCTCGGCAAGCGCATTCACAGAGCCACACGATACGCCCCCGAAGCAGTCGAGCCGCTCCTTCAGGCCCGCCGGGACCAGATCGTCTCGGAAGTCGACCGGAATGGACGGCGGGTCCAGACATTCCCGGAGCTTATCGAGTTGTACCAGTCGTGACCGTCTCGCCGACAGCGCAGCCCACTTCCACCGGTCCCTGCCGACTGAGAAGATGAGCGTCGTGCGGCGCGGAGCTTTCGAGCTGAAGATTTCTTCCTTTTTTGCGACACTTTTTCTCGACAGGCGGCATTGACACGCCGTCGAGCTATGTCTACAATGAGTATGGAAGTGGATGGATAAACTACAAAGACTATGACTATCGGGGCGACGGTCGCCCGGGTAGCTTATAGAATCAGAGGTCGGGCGGCAGTCCGGCCAAGTCAGGTTTGGCTCATAGACGCGAGATCGTAAAACGTCATCATAACTATCCCCTCTTCTCGCATTGGCCCGAGCTTGGCGCGATATCTTGGAAGGAGGTCGCACATGCGACGCTCACAAGGATTTACACTGGTCGAATTGTTGGTGGTTGTCGGCATTATCGGGCTGCTGGCGGCGATTCTCGTCCCCACGCTCCAGCAGGCCAATGAGCTGACAAACCGTACGGTCTGCATGAGTAACCTAAGCAGTATCAACAAGGCCGTCCTCATCTACAAGGGCGAGAATGACGGCAGTTGGCCTTGGCTGTACGACAAGATCAAGTCTTGGGACACCACCGAGGTCGGCGAGAGCAGTGCTCGTGAAAAGAGCCCGTTCGGCCTGAGCGAAGACCCCAACAGCCCCACCGAACGAAGCATTACCGTCCTCATGTTCATGCTGGTTCGCATGAACCAGTCGTCGGGAATGTTCCGCTGCCCCAGCGACAAGAACAGCGAAGTCGACCAGGAGACCAAGGCCGGCGAAGACATCGGCAGCGCCGATGACGGCATCCTCGAAGGCGAGTACTACTGGGATTTCGCCAAGCCCGAAAACGTCAGCTTCTCCTATCAGGCGCCGCGTTACGTCAACGGGACGACCTACGTTAATGGCGTCGAAAACAGCGAGACGGAGCTCATTGTCTACGCGGACATGACTCCCAAGTACGAGGGCGACGAAGAATGGAAGCCAATCGCCTTCGAAAACAGGATGTCGCAACACGAGCTCGAAAAGCAAATCAGCAACAACCACAATGGCAAGCAGGTCAACGTCCTTCGCGTGGCTGGCTACGTCCAGCCGAAGAAGCGCCCGGACATCGGCGACAGCAAGGATCTGATCTACACCGCCTACGGGACGGACTTCAAGACTCGCAGAACGTCCACCTCGATAAGTCTCTCGGAGCACAAGAGGAAGGGCGACACCTTCCTGATCGGCCCGGTAGGCAGGGTTGAGGCCAGCGACGGCGAAGATTCTGGCGAGGAGTAAGCTCGATCCGAGAATTCTAGACTCAGCCCAGGCGGGTTCGGCAAACGCCGGACCCGCCTGTTTTTTGCCCATCGGCGTGCATGAAACGCCCTTTCGTGCTATCCTTTGTCGTGTGTAATGCCCCTGTGGACATGGCCCTTCGCGGATGTTTGTAGTGAGCCCGTAAGGGCATATCCGGGGCCTGGCAAGACGGAGAAGCACACCGTGGAACTGAGCATCAAACTCGAAAGCCCTGGCAAGGCCGACATGCTTTACGGCCCGATGGACCGGAACCTCAAGGTGATTCGCGAGGCGCTCGGCGTGCAGGTCTTCGCGCGCCAGGGACAAGTTAAAATAACCGGCTCGGCCAAGGGGGTCTCGCGTGCCGCGGCCGTGCTGGAAGCCCTTCAGCGCCGCATTCGCCACAACCGTACCATCTCCCCCGATGATCTCGCCCAGGCTATCAGCTCCGCCGCCACCGAGGTCAACAAGCAGGCCGCCGACGTGCTGGATGTCTACGTCAGCGGGCAGCTCATTCAGCCCAAGACCCCGGGCCAGCAGCGATATATCGACGCGATGCGCACCCACGACATGGTCTTCTGCTCCGGCCCGGCAGGGACAGGCAAAACATACCTCGCCGTCGCAGTCGCCGTACACATGCTCAAGCATCACCAGGCAAAGAGGCTCATACTCGTCCGCCCCGCTGTCGAGGCCGGCGAAAAGCTCGGCTTCCTGCCAGGCGACATGCAGGCGAAGGTCAACCCCTACCTCCGCCCGCTGTTCGACTCGCTGCACGACATGATGGACTACGAGCAGATCAAGCGGTTCATGACCAACGACATGATCGAAGTCATTCCGCTGGCCTTCATGCGAGGCCGAACACTCAACGATTCGGTTATCATCCTCGACGAGGCCCAGAACACGACCGTCGCCCAGATGTTGATGTTCCTGACGCGAATGGGCCACTGCTCGAAGGTCATCGTCACCGGTGACGACAGCCAGATCGACCTGCCGGACAGCGTCACCAGCGGCCTGCTCGACGCCCGCCACCGCCTGACGGGCATCAAGGGTCTGGCGATTGTCCGCCTGGCCAGCGGCGATATCGTCCGCCACCGCCTGGTGCAGAATATTGTCGCCGCATACGCCGCCGACAAGGAAGATCGCTCTCGTTCAGGACCGGCCGACGATAATCGTCCAGCCAGCGAAGAAGGCGAGTAGGCCACCCAATAGTGCGTGATTACATTCCGAATAAGGAAACCCAGCCCCCCTGCCGACAGGCAGGTCTCAAATCCAGGGACCCAAATAACAAACCGCTCCGGGTAGACGCTCACGCCTGATGCGGGAATTGACGATAAACATTTCGAATGTGGCCTTTTAAAAAGAAATCTCGACCCCGGCGAACCGATGGCAGAAAGAAGCCTCTGGGTGCCAGCACGGCCTGGCAGCGGTTTGTCGGCGGAGGCGGCATTTTCGCCGGAACGATGGCGATACTGCTGTACGTCGCCGCCGCGACGATGGATCTCTACCCAGTCCAGCCGCAGAGCTACCGTCTCGGCCAGTACATGCCAGAGGACATCCACGCCCGCGTGCGGTTCCGCATGGTCGTTAGGGAATTGTTGGAAAAGGCGCGCCGCCGGGCCGAACGCGGTACCCCGGCGGTGTTCGTCTACGACCAGGCTGCCGTCGAGGATATCGTCGCCGCGCTGCGAAGAATGCCCAGGCGAGCCCCCGTCAAGACGCTTGCCAGCACCCAGCCGACACCGACAACCGCCCCTGCCGTACACGTGGCGACCGCGGAAATCCCGGCCACGCCACCGGTTGACGCAAACATGCTTTCGCCATGGCAGCGACTGGCGGCGGATCCAAACGCCCTCAAGGCCTACACGGAAAACGTCGACAAACTCGCCCAGGCAATGCCCGGTGAGTATGTCGTGCGGATCAAGGAAGCCGAGCAGCACAAGCCCCAGATCTGCTGGCCTGAAAAAGCCATGCTCCAAACGCCGAGCCAGTGGCAGGAAATGACCGTCGACGAGCTCGGCGACGTGACCGATAGCGATAAGATCGCCGCGACGGCGGGGCGACTGGCGTCGAGATTCCTCGAAGTCCGACGAAAAGATATCGAGACCCACCTGAAAAAGGCACTGGCGGATAACCCCGTCTACCGATACGACCGCAGCGCAACCCAGGACAAAATGGACGCCGCCATCGACGCCGTGGTAGACCAGCCGCCCGACGACGCCTACAAGGAATACCTCGCCGGCGAACAAATCGCCTCGCGAAGCAAACCCAAAGGCCCCGGACCGGATCAATCCGTCGGCCTGAGCGAACCGGAACTCGCCGTACTCCGGGCTGAACATCGGGCATTTGTCAAAGATGAAGCCGCCCAACCCTTGCAGTATTGGAGCCGAATCGCCGGGCGGGCCGCAATCCTGCTGCTGATAGTTACGATGCTGGGTGCCTACGTCACCAGATATCACCGAGACCTGCTCGCCGACCGCAGAACCATGGTGGGCTTCCTGGCGGTGATCGCGGCAATGCTGGCGACCAACAAGATACTCGTCGATGTGCTGCACATGAACCCGTACGTGGCACTGCTGCCGGCAATGATGACGGGGGCAATACTCACGCTCGCGAGAAACCAACGATTCGCCCTCGCCGTCGGGGCCGCGGTCGCTATGGTCATCGTCCTGCAAATGCGAGGACACATAGAACTGTTCCTGGTCCTTATGGTTGGCATCGCGACGATAGTCTTCCAACTCGGCGAGATACGCACCAGGACCAAGCTCATCCGCACGTCCTGCCTGGCTGCGGGCATATCGCTGCTGGCGGTGTTTGTGACGGGTCTGGCTTACGCCAAGCCACTGAACTTCGCCATCACAGATGCCATATGGGCGGCAGGGTGCGGACTTATGACCGGCTTCGTGGTACAAGGCACGCTGCCGCTCATCGAAAGCGTCTTCCACGTGGCTACCAGCCTTACGCTGCTGGAATGGTGCGACGCCTCCAAGCCGCTGTTCAAGCGCCTGGCGATGGAGGCCCCCGGCACCTACAACCATTCGCTCCAGCTCGGCTCGCTGTGCGAGACTGCCGCTGACGCTATCGGCGCGCGAGGCCTGCTTGCGCGAGTCGGGGCCTACTACCACGACATCGGAAAAATCAACAAGCCCGACTACTTCATCGAAAACCAGGCCGGCTCGCTGTCCAAGCACGCCAAGCTCTCGCCCGCCATGAGCCTGCTGGTAATCGTCGGACACGTAAAGGACGGCCTGGAGCTGGCACGCGAGTACGGCCTGCCGAAGGTTCTGCACGAGTTTATCGTCTCCCACCACGGCACAACGCTGGTGCAGTACTTCTACCACGCCGCGACCGAGCAACGAAAAGAAGCCGCCGATCGCGCCCCGGACGAAACGGAGTTCCGATATCCCGGCCCCAAACCGACGTCCAAAGAACCCGCCATACTCATGCTCGCCGACGCCGCGGAAAGCTCCATCCGAGCCATGAGCGAGCCGACCGCAGGACGCATCGAGAGCCAGATCCACATCATGGTCAGCCGCCGCTTGATGGATGGCCAACTCGACGAATGCGGGCTCACCCTGAAGGAAGTCCACCAGATCGAACTGTCGCTGGTAAAGAGCCTTTCCAGCATGTACCACAGCCGAATTTCTTACCCTGCCCCCGCCAATGAAAAACCTGCCCCCAGCGAACACCCCGCCAATGAACCCAACGGCCAGCCCGCCAACGGCGAGACGGATTCCAAGCCAAACGGCAACCAGCGACAGCAGCCTTAGCAGCATGTGGTTTCGCCGCGAAAGCAGGCGGGATGACAAAACGAGGGCGTGAGGTGTTGCGTTCGAACAGGCTTGGACTTGTCGTTGCGGCCGGCGACGAGTGCCCCAGCCTGATTTTTTGTCAATCCATGATTCGGGTCCAGTGTTCGCGGTGCAGGTAGCCGTCGCCGAAGGTGTAGCCGAGGATCGGGCGCTCCGACAGGTCCTCGTCATGCACTATCTCGTTAGTCCCGTTGCACTGTACGCTCTGGTCGCAGATGACCGCGCCGCGGACCAGGGCTGTGCTGTCGAGAGTGAGGTCGCCGCGGACGTGAACCAGTCCGCGAATCTCGCTTGGGTACCGGTCGGACTTGTCCGAGTCGCTGCGGCCTTCGTAGGGAACCCCGGCCGGGTTGAAGTTCGTATCCTCGTTCTTCTCGCTTAACTGTGCGCCGGTGGATTGGTAGTTGAGCGTCAGATCGCCGTCGACGATCAGTACGGGCATGTCCTTGCGGAAGTTTTCCATAAGAACGTTTTCGGATATCGTCAGGCGATTGCACTTCACGATCAGCGTGCCGAGCAGCCTGCACTCGCGGATGGTTACGTTTGCACCGGGGGCGTTGAGGTAATAAACGCCGCTGGCGTTCGGTGAGCCCCAGGGGTTTTGGCCCGGGCCAATCACCTGGCGACGGATGTACGTTTGTCCGGAGATGTCGGTGGCCAACTCGCGGTACATTTCCACGACTCGCGAGTTGGGCATGTCCTTGGCCGGGGCGTTTTTGTACACGTAGCCGGTGACGTTGTAGTTCCAGTAGACTTTCTTTGCCTCGACGTCGCCGATGACCCGCGACGACCATTTCGCGGTCAGCAAAGTGTCGTTGGCGCTGACGACGCCGTCCGTGCCCGTCAACTGCGAGCCGGATGCCAGGAGAATGTCGTCGCCCGCGCAGAGGCACTTGGACAGCGCCTCGAGCGGCTCGCCCACGATGAAACACCGCAGGCCCAGCTTATAGCTGCTCTGGCCGACCTCGCCGCTGGCGACGATCAGCACGGGTTCCTCTATGTCGTCTGTAAGGCTGCCATCAGCGTCGTCGGTGATCTGCCACCGCATCTTGCCGTTGCCCATCTTCACCAAGACTCGCTTGGAAAGCTGGCTTCGCCAGTTCTCGGTGCTCGATATGCGGGCCAGCGCATGCTCTGCCGCAGAAAGCGCGAGCGTCTGCGATTCGGACCAGTCGTTATCGGCTGAAACGCTGCGAGTGTCGACCCGCGCCACGCTGACCGCGGCAAGGCCGATTACCATCAGCACGGAACTTACGCCGAGAATCAACGCGTAGGCGCTGCCGACACGCCGGTGATCGGATTTTGGCTTTTCAACTGTCATGGTATCTCCGCCGGGGCGGATCCTCCTCAGGGCACGAGCGTGCGGTTAAGCACGTGCGTGCCGGTCGTGAGTCGCCGGATCTCGTCCGGGCCGATCTGCATCTCGGCCCCCACCAGTGTCACGAAGGTAGACTCCGCCGCCGGCGGCTGGTCGTATACGCTCTGGTCGCCACGAAGGGCCTGGAGCGTTGTCGTCACGCCCGTCGGACTCGTCGCCGAAACGCTTATGCGCACCAGCCCGGAATCCTGCGAGACCGTCATGTTGGGATTAGTCAAATGGACAAACTCGACCGCGACGCTGCGCGTCCAGCCCTCAGCGCCCGCGATCTGCACGCCGGCCTTGGTCTTTGGCCAGGATTCGCTCAACCCATGATAGTCATCTACATCATCCCAGGCCGAGCGGACATCGTCGGCCTCGCCATCCTCAAGCCCGAATGATACCTCCGCCCCCGGATCGAGATAACGCGTCTGTAATATCTCGCTCATCAAAGCCCTCGCCAGGGCCGCGCCGGCGCAGCGGTCGAACTGGCTCCTGCGGGC
>Ga0307990_1001553_pt1 | contig 19212 bp, 12 predicted proteins | sample EllFjometagen129_FD_203168 | JGI IMG/M metagenome (GOLD analysis project Ga0307990, IMG submission 203168) | Marine microbial communities from Ellis Fjord, Antarctic Ocean - #129 | ecosystem: Environmental > Aquatic > Marine > Unclassified | place: Southern Ocean | collected 2014-10-08
AGTGGCGCCATATCCCGGAAACCGTCGATACCGTTATCCCCGAATCCGCGCTCGACACCGAACCGGTGGCCATCGGCTTCCCGTTTTTCTTCTTCGGCCGCACCCGCACCCATCTGACGGTCTGGACTGACGGAACCCTGACGTTTGATGACGGGGTCTCCCTCGATCCGTATTCTGCAAATCTCATGCTGGACGACAACGCCCAGGTTCGTCGTGTAACCGATGCCTCCCTAGACCGTTTCACGGTAACCTGGGAGAACATAGCCGAACCCGGAAGTGGCGAAGAGGACCAAACCTTCCAGGTGGTTCTCAACCGCGATGGAACCTACCGTGTCAACTACAAGCAACTGATCGGAAGACCATTTGATGAAATCCTAAGTACTGAAAAGATCCTGATCTACGAAACAACCTATGTGACAAACATCGCGATTGGGAACAACATCCTGATTATTCCAATCGAAACGGTTGTCGGCACCAATACGGTGGTCACCTACAATGAAAACTTCGATCGCCGGTCCTTTGAGTCGGCTCCCGGCCTACGGCAAGTCATTTTAGCATCACCGGTTTCCGGAAGAATTCTGCCCGGTTCCACTGCGGATATAACGCTGGTCGGTGATGCGCGCAGCTTGTCCGGCGGCGGAGTAAACACGATTCTGTTTAACACGGATCTGGACTTCTATATCGAACCCGTCCATCCGTTCATCCAGAGCTTGGTGAGTGGCTTAGACAATTTCTCATGGATGCAGTCCACCGGTGATGCGAATGAGTTCTACCTGAAACTGAACGGGTGGAAGACCGGAGCGGGTAAACCGGAGACGGTTTTGATTTCTGGAACCGCCAGGAATGAGGCCTCACCGAGTCAACTCTCTGACAACCAATGGGGCTGGGGAGATGTCGATATACTGGGATACGATACGATCTACATTCAACTTAACGGCACTCGGGATCCCGACAGTAGAAATTCAGGGTATGTTGAAAGAACACCGGCTTCTTCGTTTGGGATGGTATCCACCACCTTTACAGCGAAGAGGAGCGAGGACCCGTTCTACCCCAGCCTGGCAGTGCAGGCCGCCATGTGGGGCACAGAGGAGCCAGTCGTGTCCAGCGAGTTCAATGTCGACGGTTCGCGGCTCCTTTCGTGGCCGGCGGCCGGCGACAACCTGAGCCGCACCTACACGGTCTGGTACACCACCAGCCTGAGCAAAGATTGGGAATGGCTGGCAACGGTTAAAAACGGAAGCCGCTATTTGGATGACCAACACAATGATGAGCCGGTTATTTTCTACAAGGTTACGGTACAGTAATGTCTCCGGCTCTCGCCGGTGGATCGGAAAAATAAAAGATGAAAAAGAACACACTAATTTTAGTCATTCTGTCCCTGTGTGTTGCCACTTTTGTTCTCATAAGGAAGTCCAAGAGCGAAAAATTTCCGGTGGATGCGGCAGCTCTTCAGCAAGCGAAACTGCCGGATTCCCCCGTTTCTGCCCTGCAACCCTCGGCGCCCATTGAGGCCGCCAAAGCCTCCGTTTCCCCTGTGGTTCAGCAGGCGCTGGATGAAATCATTGCCGAAACGGCCCGGCCTCGCGTTCCGGAAGCAAGGGGATTGATCCATGTAGACGGGCTGGCAGAAAACTTGGTTCTCGAGCGGCGAGTTACGGATCTCGGCAAGGGGGAAATCGAACGCCTGTTTGTCGTCGACAGCGGTGCCACCTACCCGTTTCTGCGCGTTGAAGAGCGGCTCAAATATGACGAAAAGACCGGTGAGTTCGTGGTTGCCTGGCAGCGCGTCATTGTGGCGGATCATTTTCTGGTGAAGCTTAAGTCTGGGATACCGGTGGAAAAGCTGGAGGAGTTGAACCGGCAGTATGGAACCACGACGCTGAAGGCCATGGGCTTTGCCAATAAATACATTGTTCAACTTCCGGAACCGACGCTGGATGATGTGATCCGTGTAAGCCGACTTTTTGAGGCGGAAAAGGAGTGGGTCGAGCGTGTTCATTTCAACGCTGTCCAAGCGCCAAGCGCCGTCCCGAATGATACGGACTGGGCATCGCAGTGGGGAAAGCAGCGGATCAATTGCCCTGATGCGTGGGACCTGACGACCGGAAGCTCGAATATCATTGTTGCGGTCATTGATACCGGCGTGGATCTGGATCACCCGGATCTTGAGGCCAATATTTGGGAAAACCCCGGCGAAGCCGGTGCGTTGGGCACGAACGGCGTGGATGATGACGCAAACGGCTACGTCGACGACCAGTTCGGATGGGATTTCGGGCAGGCCGACAATAACCCCGATGATAACGGCGACGAGGATTATGACGGTACGTTTGGCGCTGGAGGTCATGGGACCCATTGCGCCGGCACTGTCGGTGCGGTCGGCAACAACTCGACACAAGTCGCCGGGGTGTGCTGGAATGTCTCCATCATGGCGCTCAAGCCGTTCGAATATTTTCCCTCGCTAGGTGACCTGCGCGTGTATGCCAGCAAGGCGGAACTGGCCATGCAGTACGCGACCGACAATGGGGCCAAGGTCACCTCGAATTCATATGGGGGACCCGGTGACGGCAGTGCTTATTACGACGGCGTCAATCATCAGAATGCCAACGGGGTACTCTTTGTGGTCGCGGCCGGCAACGACGGAATGAATACGGATGCTACTAAGGTTCAACCGGCCTGCGTCGACCTTCCCAACGTGATTTCCGTTGCCAGTTGTACCCAGTCGGAAGTTCTTTCGGACTTTTCGAACTTTGGAGCCACCTCGGTGGATATCGTGGCCCCGGGGTCGACTATCCTGAGTACGTGGTCGGGAGGAACCACCAAAACCATAAACGGCACCTCCATGGCCTGTCCGCAAGTAGCCGGAGCGGTCGCATTGCTTTACAGTGCCGCACCCAGCTTGTCGCAAGCCGAGTGCAAAGCGGCTCTTATGCAGGGAGTGGATACCTTCGACGCCTATTCCCGAAAATGTGCTTCGAACGGACGGTTGAATGTAAACAACTCCTTGGAGCTGGTCTTGCCTCCCCCGGAAATCGAACTGGACACGGCTTGGGTTGCTTTTGAGGTGAACGCTGGGGGGACCGACCAGTCAACCGTGGTTGTTTCCAATGCCGGACTAAGACGATTAGTCTACACCGTTACGGACGACGTGGCCAAGGCCTATGCGGCCACCAACAGCAACACCACCGGAGGTCCGGTCTACAACTGGATCGACATTTCGACCACCGGAACGGCGCTTTCTTTGGTAGATGACGGGGAGAGCGAATTGATCCCGCTCAACTTTGATTTCCCGTTTTCCCGCGAAACCTACGAGCAGTTTCTGGTTGGAGCAAACGGGGGGATCGGTTTGGTCGCGGGTGAGATTCACTACATCAACACGAGTCTGCCCTCTGGGAATATTCCAGCGGCAACCCTCTTGCCGCTTTGGACGGACTTGGATCCTTCATCCGGCGGATCGATTCTAACCCACAGCACCGCGGAACGTCTGGTGGTGTCATGGATAGGGGTTCCTCTCTGGAGAGGGTTGCCCGGTCTGGAATACCAGGCCCAAAGCTTCCAGGCTGTTCTTTATCCCGATGGGCGCGTGCTGTTCCAGTATCAAACCATCGACGGAGTATCTGCAGTGGAACACACGGTTGGAATTCAGGGCAACTACGGACTCGGTCACCAGCTGGCTTATAACAGCAATTATCTAGAGAACGCGTTTGCCGTGGAATTGACCCCCATCACGATGCCGGACTGGTTGTCCTATAGTCCAGATGAAGGTGTGCTGCTACCAGGTAAAGCCGAGTCATTCATCATCACCGTGGATACTACCGGGTTGGCTGGAGGCTCCTACACCGGCGAGGTGCTCTTTGTCAGCAACGATCCGACGAACGCGAATACCCATCTTCCGGTGGTCTTGGTTGTGGATGGCGGTGGAATTCCGGTTGCGAAACACCCGGTGATCAGCGGTCAGGTGAATCCTGACGGCTCGCGCACGCTGTCGTGGCCGGCACCCGGCGACACGCTGTCGTGGCCAGCACCCGGCGACACGCTGTCGTGGCCGGCACCCGGCGACACGCTGGCGGGGCCGGCATCCGGCGACACGCTGAGTCTCACCTACGCCGTCTGGTACACCACCAGCCTGGGCGACCCGTGGACTTTACTAGACACAGTGAAAAATTTCACCCGCTATGTAGACGATCAACACAATAATGAGCCGGTGATTTTCTACAAGGTCACGGTTCAGTAGTACATCAACTGTAAGGAGTGATGAGGGTGAAATATTACATACTGCTCGCTGTTTTTTTTACGAGCCATCTGTTGGCCGTCGGTGAACTCTCGAAGGATAATCTAAAACGGCTGAGAGACGTAGAGATTGCCGGAATCCGCACCGATACCTGGAAAAATAAGGATCGTGAAAAATACGAGACTCTCGAGATTAACACCTTTCAAAGTGAAGACGATCCGCTTAATTATGACATGTCCCGCTTTCGGATGCGTCTAGTCGTCGAGCTGACCGATAAGCAAAAAAAAACCTATCTGGTCCAGTTTGCCGGGAAGGCCCCGGAAGACTATGATAGTGAATATCAGGGCGAAGATTACTGGACGCTCTACATGGCTCATGGCGACCTCGAACGGTTGAGCGTATCGGGACATGCCATTCAATACGGGATTATGGACGACGAGACCTTCGTTCCGCTTGCGGAGGAAATGGATCATTACGATGACGTTTTGGACCGGGTGAGAGCGCGAACAACCCGTCTCTTTCCGGGCAAGATTTATCTGAGGCATTATTATATGTATGACGATTCGAATGACGGGGTTACGGAGTCCGTTCCCAGTAACATTAGGGCAATAAAATAATGAGACTGCGCCGGAACATCTTGCGGTTGATCGGCGGCAGTATGATTTCCATACTGTGCGTTGCATCTCCCGCATTCGCGCAGGAGGATCTCGCCGAACTCAGTGCCAGCGGACTGCTCAATGAGGCCGCAAAAAACCTGGCCGTGGAGAACTATGGCGCCGCGATCCCCTATTTGACGCGCTACCTGGATCTAATGGAGAACACAGAAGATGACCGGGTGGTTGCGCTGAAGCAGGTCGTCCGGTTGAAGCTGGGGAAAATCAGTGCCTATCTGGACGATTCGTTTTCCGCGGTCAACTATCTGAAGCAATACACACAAACCCTCCCCTGCTACAGACCGCGCGAGGCGTGGAAACTGCTGGCCCTGAATCTGTATGAATCCGGGCAGGTTGAATTGTGTATTGCTGCCGCAACGAATGCGCTGAGCCGGCCGCTGCCAAAGGGCCTCCCAAACCAGTCAAAGGCGGTCAAAACCGAGGAACTTTCGAAGGATGAGATGGGCGGGTTCACGGCCCGGCAGATCAAGCGCATTGAAGAAGAGGCCGCGAAAGCGGGCGAAGATCTTTCGCAAGGAATCTCCGGAGATGTGCCCGATGCCGAGCCGGATTATACGGTGGAAGAGCTCGTTTTGCTGAAGATGACGCTCGCAGAGGCCTACAGCCAACTCGAGAACTGGGAAGCCAGCATCGACCCCTATGAGTTTGTGATTGAAAACGCGTCGGCGGAGGACCGTAGAGGCTACGCCATCATGCAGATGGTCAATTCACTGATTGAGTTGGAACAGTTCGATGAGGCGAAGAAATTCATCGTGGAGCTCTATCATACGAACGCACGCTATGACATCCGGGTGAACATGGCACTCATGAGTGCGGCGGCGGCCCTGTACGCAGAGGCGGAGTATGACAGCTCCTTGATGCTCTACCGCATGGTTTTGCCGCGCAGCAACCTGGTGGCGTATCAAGAGGATCAAATAAATGCGCTGCGCCGGTCCGCAGGCCTTCCCCGTGTGGATATTCAGATTTCCACCAATGAAACGGGCCGGATCGAAACCCTGTTCGGCAACAAGTCTTCCGATCTGAGCCAAACCGTCAGTGAATTTTCAGAAGGACTTCCTCCCAAGCCGATCGCACTGGTCGAAATGGAGGAATCGGTCGGAGTCCTCCTTGCGTTGCCGTCGTATGAGGAGGATGTGCTGTTCCGCACCGGATTGCTTTTTGCAAGGGCGGGCCGCCCCTGGGAAGCGGTCACCGCGCTCGAGTCTGTAGCGGATCGTGATCCAGACGGGGAGAGAGGACAGGAAGCCTTCGCCGAATTTCTGATGATTCTGGTCGATCCGCTTGAAAAATATGCGCTCGCTGAAAAACGAGGCAAGCAGTTTCTGAGCACCTATGTAGCGGGCCTGGGGCCCCGGCGGGTGGCACACGCCCTGACCCGTTCCTATCAGAAACAGGAGCTCTGGAAGGAAATCAAAAAACTGCTCCCAGTGATTGAGCAGTTTGCCTCATCGACCGACTCCACCGTTCTCCAATATGAGTGCGAACTCTACTACATGCAGGCGATCGCCGACATGGTTCTGCTAAACTATCCATCGGCACGAGCCGGTTTTGAGCGGGTGCTGATTGACTACCCGGATTCGCACCAGCAGGAGAGCGCAACCTATTGGCATGCCATGGCGCAGCTATTCCTGAAAAACCACAAGGAGGCGTTTGACGAGTTTGAGTCTTATGTCGCCACCTGGCCGAATGGAAGCTGGCTACCGTCCGCGGCATTCCACAGCGGGGTCTGCCTGTTCGGGATGGAACGCTACGACGAGGCCCATGTGCGCTTTACTCAGGTGATTGAAGCCTGGCCCAATGCCTCCATTTATTCAGATGCGTGCAGCATGCGCGGGGATCTGCTGGCCTCAAAAGGCATGCTCAACGAAGCGCAGCGCGATTATGAGGAAGCCATTGCCACCGCCCGCCTCCCTCGGCAGGCCACCTATGCGGTTTTCCAGATGACGGCCCTGTTTGATCTCGAAGAGCGCTATGATGAAATACTCGTTGCAGTGAACGCCTATCTGGACCGCTATGGCGACGAGGCGGACGTAGCCAAAGCGGCCTTCTGGATCGGAAAAACCAAGATCGCACAGGGACGGATTGTCGAAGCGGTGGAGGCCTACCACGAGGCCATCGTCAAATACGGTGGGAATATCCGGCAGGACGGGGTCGATCTGATACTTTCTGAGCTGGTGAACGTCTCCGGAAGATTGCTGGAAAACGACGAGCGCGAGGCCTTGAAGAAGCGCCTGCGCACTTCACTTCAGGAATCAGATAATGTAACTCTCCAGCTGCGCCTGCGGGTGCTGCTGGCCTCGATGGAAGGAACCGTCATTGAGCTCGGCAAACAGCTGATTTCGGAACTGGATGAACTGGAACAGGCGCCACCGCCGGTTCTCTCTGTTATCTGTGATGCTTCGTTCGAACAGGAAGACTATTCGCGGGCCGCAGAGATCCTGAATATTTTCCAGACCCGGTATGAGGATTCCGACTTCATGCGTGCGGCACTCAAGCTGCGCGGGTTCGGGCTGTTCAGTGCCGGCGAGTACGACGAGGCACTGAAGGTTGCTTCCGAAACACAGGCGCTGTACGGAACCGACCCCTCCGCGGTCTGGGCACAGATTATGAAAGGCCGGATTGAGCTTCAGAAGGAAGAGTTTGACGCTGCGCGCAAAACCTTCCGCGCGGTACTCTCGGTTCGCGAATGGCGCGGCGAGCCCTATGCCGAAGCCACCTATTATCTGGGGCAAGTCGAAGAAAAATCGGGCGACCCCCGTAAGGCCTTCGGGTGGTATCAACGCGTCTATTTTCAATATAAAGGATATGCCAATGGCTATTGGGCCGCAGAGGCCTATCTCACCAGCGCCCGCTGCCTCGAACAGCTGGGTCTAAAAAATGACCAACGCAACACCTTCCGAGCCATGCTGTTCGATAAATATGTCAATCAGTTGCCGCAGGCCGAAGAGGCAAAAACAGCCCTCGGGGCGGCCGAAGTTCTAGAAATCACCACCCTACTTTTACAAGGAACCCAAACGAATTGGGTCGTGACGCTTGACGCGGAGGGGGCTGAATAATGAACCGGAACTTCTGTATTTTAATCCTGTTGGCCGCCGCGGCATTCTCCTTCGGTTCCGAACAGACGACGGCGGTCGGTGCAGAGGGAAATTCCACCCTCAGCAAAAGCGAACTCCGGGCCATGGAACAGCAGCTAGAAACCATCACCGACCCGGCGGCCCGCCTGTTTTTTCAGGCCAACATTGAACGGGCAAAAGGTGATCCGGAACAGGCCCTTCAGACACTATCCAAGTTGATTGTGCACCATGCCCATTCCAAAAAATGGATTGCGAGAAGCGAGCTGATGAGTGCGGCGCTTTATATCCAGCTGGGCATGCTCGATGCCGCCGATGTGACGGCCCGGCAGATTCAGGCACTTTATGAAGGAACAGAAACCGCCGAAAAAGCGACCGTGCTACGGGCGGAAATTGAAAAATTGAAGGAGAGTGTGGAATGAAAACAGAAAGACGAATCATGAAAAAAAGTTTACTTGCCCTCGGGCTGTTTCTCTTGGCTGGCAGTGCCATGGCCCAGGAAGCGGCGGCGTTGACCTCAGAGAATGCCACGCTATGGGATCTAATCAAAACCGGGGGAATCACCATGATCCCGCTGGGAATCCTCTCCTTTATGATGGTGACGTTTATTGTCCAGAACTTTGTTTCGCTGCGGGAAAAGACTCTTCTTCATAAAGAAATGCTTCCAGAATTGCTGGAGATGATGCTCAACAAAAAAGTGCGCGAGGCGCTGATCTATTGCCGCAAGCATCCCTCCATGTTCACCAACACCTTTGCTGCCGGCCTCGAGCGCTGCATGAAGGGCGAAGTCGACTTCGGCAAAGTGCAAGACTCGGTGGAGGAAGCCTCCATTGAGCAGATGACCCAGCTGATGAAGCCGATCGACTACCTTTCGATTATTGGTGCCACCTCTCCGATGCTCGGACTGCTCGGTACGGTGATGGGAATGATCAAGGCCTTCCAGACCATGGGAAGCCAAGGCATGGGCAAACCCGAAGTGCTCGCCGGAAACATCGGGGAAGCGCTGATCACCACCGCGACCGGTCTGATCATCGCCATTCCGGCCATGGCCTTCTTTTTCTACTTCAAGAAGCGCTTCGACAAAACCCTCGCGACGCTTGGCCGCAATCTGAGCTACCTGTTCGACGCGCTGGAGACCGGCGAAAAACCGCTGACCTTTATGGATGTGGAAGATCTCGAAAAACTGAGCGACTAATATGAAACTTAGGCGAAAAGATACTGAAGAGATAGCCATCGACATGTCGCCCATGATCGACATGGTGTTTCTGTTGCTCATTTTCTTCATCGTCGCCTCGCAGATCATCAAGGTCGAGAAGGTGCAGATTGAGATTCCCGACGCGGTGTACGCCAAGGTGCCCGAGGATGAAACCGGGCGCTTCGCCATCACGGTGGATCCAAAAGGGACGCTTTATATCGGGGCAGAAGAATTCACGATGGATGAACTGAAGACGCGCCTCGTGACGGAAGTCGAACTGGATCCGAAAGTCCGGATCGTAATTCGCGCCGATGGGATCGTGAAATATCATATCAGTGAGAAGATTATGGAAGCGTGCGCCGAAGCCGGCGCCAACGACCTGATCTTTGCAGTATTTGAAGGTTGAATGGAGAACGGTTCGTGAATTTGAAAAAGAATCAAGTTAACAGCGACCAGAAGGTCGAGTTGCAGATTGCACCGTTGATCGACGTGGTGTTTCTGTTGCTCATCTATTTTATGGTCACCGCGTCTCTGATCAAAAAGGAGGCGGATATTTCCTTTGTGCTGCCCGCGAGTGTTCCGCAGGACGCGATGACAGATATTCCGGTTGAAGTGATTATCGAAATCGACCCGGATGGCACAGTGATTTTGGAGGGGATGCGGTTCCCCGCGGCGGACACCATGCTCAGTGATATGGCCGGGCATATTCGCGCCCTCAAACAGGTTGCTGCATCACAGCGGTCGCCGTTCTTTGTCAATTTGCTTCCTCATCGGGATGCGACCCATAACCGGGTCGTGGATGTAATGGATGCCTGCGCCGCCGCCGAGGTCGACAGCTTAACGTTCAGTAAGAGTTTGTAATGAAACGAGTGATGAAAAAAGCAAAGGGGCTGGTGAAAGGAACATCCAGCGCGGTGTTGTTCAGCGCGGCGATACACGCGATCCTGATCTTCGTCGCTGGCGGGATTGTCGTTTTTAATATCGTCAAAAAGGAGGAGAAAAAGTTCGTTCCTCCGCCTCCGGTCGAACGTCCGAAGATGGATCTGAAAAAGCCCAGAGTGAAGGTGAAGAAAACGACGAAACCCCGCGCGACCCAACGGATTGTGTCCAAAAGCGTTACAGGCATGCCGGATCTCCAGCTGCCGGACATCTCCGGTACGGGCTCCGGGCTCAGCGGAGGGGTCGGCGGATACGAACTGATCCCTGACGTTGAGGGAATGAGCCTGTTCGGCGGAGCCAGATCCATGGCGGTCGGCAATGACTTTGAGGGGACGTTCTATTCGCTTCGGTATGACCGGCGCGGAAAAGAAACCAACATCGACGAACCGGGATACGAGAAAACCATTCGCCGCTTTGTCGATGCGGGATGGAACCCCTATGTTTTTGCCCCCTATTTTCGTGGCCCGCAAAAGCTCTATACCACACAGATTTTTATTCCGACGATCTTCTCGGAATTCGGGCCGTCCCACTTCGGAATACCGTCCGGCCCGGACTTTGACCCCTACCTCTGGTGCGTTCACTACAAAGGAAAAATCATGCGTAAAGAGGGCGGACGATTCCGCTTCTGGGGTTTCGGGGACGACGTGCTGCTGGTCCGGGTGAACGGAAAGGTGGTCTTTAACGGATCCTGGGAAGCTTTCCGTTATGATCTTTGTGACTGGGAACGCCACGAGGAAGACTACCAGTATTGGCTGGGGCATGCGGAAGCAGCTGTCGGGGACTGGTTTGAGCTGGAGCCCGGCGTGCCCGTCGAGATGGAAGTACTGATCGGAGAAGTTCCCGGAGGACACTTCTGCGCCTATCTGCTCGTTGAGGACGAGACTGAGAACTATGTCAGAAACCGGGATGAGCTGCCCGTTCTTCCCATCTTTAAGACCGCAGAGATCCCCGAACGGGTGAAAGATAAGATCAAATACACACTGATCCCCGGAGAAGCCGATTTGGATTCTGATTTAATGTTTAACGTGTACTAACCTGATGGATTTACCTCGAGCAAGGTCGACTAGTAATGAAAATTTATATCATGCAACTGTGGAGCAGTTCTAAACACCAACGGAATCGCCCGCTGATCTATTTCGCTCTGGCTACGGTGATTTTCTGTGGTTCGGTCTCTGCCGAAATGCGCATTTGGGAAGACACATCCGGCATGATGGTGAAAGCGGAGTTCGTCCGGGAAATTTTTGGAGCCGTCGAGCTGAGGCGGACGGACGGGGCGTTGCACTCGATCCCTTTGGGAAATCTCTCATCACAGGATGCCGACTACGTTCGCACCCGGATTCCCCCCGAGATCGAACTGAACGTGCGCAAACAAAAGCGGGACAAGGTGAGAAACGAAGAGTTCGTTCGGGGTGGCGATATCATCAGCGTCATCACCGCCGAAATTGAGGTCAAAAAAACAAGTCGTGCTCCCTTCAACGGAATCCTGCGGGCCGAGGTCTATCTCATCGGGAAAGAAGTCGCTACAGATCACTACCGTCTCTCCGGCAGAGGGACCTCCCGGGTTCAGTTCACCGAAGAAAACCAGGGAGTGTATACGTTCCAAACCTCTGCGGACTTCCGGGTTTACGAAGAATATAATGATTTGGAGATGCGCGGCGCGGAGTATGCCGGCTATCTGGCCGTCGTTATGGATTCCATGGGGAACAGACTGGCCGCCGAGACGGACTTATCCTGGCTGAAAGATGAAAAAATCGATGCCCTGCGCAAATTCCATATCGACTCGTTTTTTGATGAGAACTGCCGCAAACGCTCCGTCCCCCGCCCGCGTTATTACGATGCCCGGTTTGATTTCTGACGCCCCTGCCCCGAGCGTCACAATTCTTTTATCGCCGCACTGCACTTTTCAATCCACTCATCCTTTAAATACCGGGACGAGTTGCTCGACCGGGCAAGAACCTCTCCGTTCACTGTAAAAAAGAGTACGTACCCTTTGTAGACATCCCCTGTCTCGTATTCATACGTCGTCGTATCGCCACTGTCGTACCACTCGGTTTCAACCGTTTTTTCTTCAAACACAAATGGTTCAGAAACCATCGATTCATTCAACGCGGCACCGGGGGACAGGACGATCTCCTTCTTGCCGGGACTGAACGTTGCCAGCACAGCTTTTATCGGTTCTTCATCGTAGGTGTCCCCCGTCGAGTGGTCTGAAATAAAACACCACTGTAGAACCCCTTTGTATTTCTGATCCCGGTTATTTTTCAGGTTAATCTGTAACGTGTAAACCTCCGTCTCCGTCTGGAATGCAGTTGTGGCAAAGCTCTGTTCTGTCTCGAGTTCTATCTCCCCGTCGTCGTCGTTGCTTTCCGATCTGGCTTTTACTTTAATGGACACATCGGAGGCTGCGAAGGACTCGCTCGCACCCCACATGACCGCGGCAAAAACAAGACAAGTCAAAACCCGTTTTCCAACTAAAAAATAATGCATTGCGCCCTCCTGTATATTTTCTTAATTCTCACTTAAATAGACGGTTTATTCGACCAAAAACAAGCTGTAATCCACCGAGGGGGTCTGGTCCGGAACAACAGGAACATGTTGCACTAGGTTCGTGGCCCATTCCGAATAAACCACATCGCCGGCGGTCACATAGCCGATCCGGTATGACCGGCTGATCTCCATCTCTCCTTCGATCTTTGAAATCTCAATCTTGAGCCTGTTTGCATCGGCACGGGAACAATCGAACCGATGAACCGCATAGTCGCCGGACTGATAGCCATACCCGTCACCCGCATCGTGATACAATATGCCGGAGGCCGAGCCGTCGGTCGCGGGATTGATCAACAGGGTGATTTTATCGGTGGTATAATCTTCCGTGCTTTGAATAACCGGTCCGGCGGGAACAATGGCCCCGGGACGAAGCAGCACGACCGGCTGATAGCCGTCATCGGCTTGCTCCAGTTTGATTCGATCCCAGTCGCCGGCCGGCAAATCAACGTCCGATGCCCATCGCGGAACGATCATCAGATCGCCGCCCAGCAGGAAGGCCTCCTGCTCGTCCCTGAGATCCTTATCGGACAGATCGGCAAAGAAAGCCGGGCGCATCACCGGCATGCCGGATTGAGAGGCCTCTCTGAACAGGGTGTACAGGTATGGCATCAACCGATACCGCCGATTAATCGCCGTTCGCGCGACATTTTCAATCTTGTCGCCGAACGCCCAGGGTTCCTGATCGATGGTGCCGTTCAAGGTGTGGTTTCGGGAGAAAGGATAGTAGGCCCCCAGCGCCATCCAATGCCCGAGTAGCTCCGCGTTGCAATCCCCTTTAAAGCCTCCGATATCCGGCCCGTTGAAAGGCTGCCCGGACAAACCCAGATTCAGCGACATGGGAATCGACATCTTCAAATGATCCCACGTTGATTTATTGTCACCCGTCCAGGTGGCCGCATAGCGCTGGCCGCCCAGAAAGCTTGACCGCGAAAGCACAAACGGACGTTTGTCCGGATTCACCTTCATGATTCCTTCCCGGCTGGCTTTCACCATCAACAGACCGTAGATATTGTGGTAACGCAGATGCGAGCCGGCAGGCAGCTCTCCGCCGCCTCGGTGAAGATTATCTTCAGGCATCGTGCCGTCCGGGCCGCCAAAGATGCTCGGCTCGTTCATATCGTTCCAGACGCCATCAATACCCAGCGCCATGAAGTCCTTATACAACCCTCCCCACCACGCACAGGTTTCCGGACGCGTGAAGTCGGGGAAGGCACAGGCTCCCGGCCAGACGTCTCCGTTAAATTCCTGTCCGGAACTCGTCTGCACCCAATGATTTCCCTCGCTGCCCTGATCATAGACAAAATAGCCGGCTTCCTTTTTCACCCCGGGATCGATCATATACACCGACTTAAAATCCTTCCCGTGCAGAGTTTCGTTGAGCTGTTCGGGGTCGGAGAAACCGGCCGGATCGAACGTAAAGATTTTATAGCGATCCATGTAGTTGATATCCATCCAGATGACATCACATGGAATCTTTCTGTTTCTGAATTCATCCGCAATTTCCATCACCCTTGTATCGGGGAAATAAGAATACCGGCATTGCTGGAAGCCCAGCGCCCACAGCGGGGGCAGCTCCATCTTTCCCGTCAATTCAGCCAGAGCTTTCTGCAGGTCGACAGGATTTTCTTTTTCAATGACGATGACACGAAATGCGGGGCCTTCGGACGTGATGGTGATCGGATTGGAGAGCGTGAATGACTGCTTCCAGGTGTTATCGGCAATGACCCCGAACGCCGAGCCGTCGGCGCGCACACCCATGACCCAAGGATGCGATTGATAGAGCCGTCTGCCCTCATGCAGCTCATAGCCATAGTTGTCGGTATTCCAGAGCGACACGTCCGTTTCGTTTCTTCTGAGCGGCCCCTTCACCTCGCCAGTGCCATACAGATCGACATCGCCTTGATAGGCAATCGTCGCAACAGCCTTGCCGTCTACCGTTGAAAAGTCGGGCTGTACCGCCCAGTCGGAAGGAACCGCCCCGTTGTTCTCCAAAGCCTGCTCGAAGATGACCGAGGGCTGCGTGCCCGCCGGATCAAAATGAGAAGGATTGAACACCGCGACGCCATCGGCGACCCGATACGCGCTCTGACCGAAAACCGGATTGCTGGAGATGCACAGCGCAACCGCGCATAGTAAAAGAAGTCTCTTCATCACCGTGTTTCAGATTTTATTAAAGGTTCAAAATTCACACGGATTGCCATTTCGGCTCCGCGGTCGGGCAGCTTGATTCCGAGCCGGCCGTCGGGCATCCAGCACCATCCCTGAGCGGCATCGTCAAATTCAGCAATCTCAGCAAGCTCGATGCCGTTCAGCATGACGCGAAGCTGCGGGTCGGTGCGCGGATTGTGGAGGTACACGTAGTAGTCACGCGAACCGGGATCGTACGTGCCTTCGCGGGCGTTGATCGTGAAATCCCACGCGGCATCGTTGCGATGGCTGACCATGCGTGCCTTGGCGAATTCGCCCTCCATAAAGTCCCAGCTCTCCCCGTCATCTTCATACAAAGTGAACTCACTGTCCCCGTCAGCCCAGCAATGAATATCCATCCATTCCGGAACGAATTGATTCACGTGTTGCATGGAGGGTCCCATCGGAATGATCGCGCCCGAACGCACAAACAGCGGACACTGCCCGAGAGGCGCACGGACACGAACGGTTTGGCCTCCTGAATAACGATCCCCTGCAGAGCCGTTGTTCGGGTGGCACGAAGGCCAATAGTACCAATCGACACCCGGGGCTTCTGGGAGGTAAACGGAACGGTCACTGGCGCCCTCCTGATAGACGGGCGCACAGTAAATGTAATCTCCCACTAAATACTCATAGTCACTAAGGGAGTGGGTGTTGCTGTCGGCGTAGTAATCAAACGCCGCCGGAACATTCATCGGCTCCCCCGTCTGGGTCGCTTCATACGCCAAAGTATACAGGTACGGCATGAGGCGATAACGCAGCTTGATCAAATCGCGCTGGTGGCCCGCGTAGGGCTCAGCAAAGCGCCACGGCTCACGGTCGGCGGCCTCACGGTCGCAATGATTACGGAAGAACGGCGTCAGGAAATTTGCTTCCGTTGAACGCACCATCAGCTCATCGCCCGGCGTCCCCGCGAAGCCGCCCACATCGTTGCCATACCAGGCAACGCCAGAAATCATAGCTCCCATGCCGAAACGAAGTGTCTTCTCGTGGTACCACCAGTTGGCGCGCGTATCTCCGCTCCAGCTCACCGCATACCGTTGGAGTCCGGCATTTCCTGAACGTCCGAGGATAAAGGGCCGACGATCGGGATCCTTCGCCTTCATCGTCTCGTAGCTGTGTTTGGAGCAACGCAGCCCAAAGTAATTGCGTTCGTTTGCCCAATAGCGGCGCGAATCATCTCCGGCCCCGTACTTCCCATCCTGCCACATCCGCCCATTCCATGGAATCTGATCCGCGCCTTCCGGCTCGGTTAAATCATTCCAGATGCCATCGAAATCCAGACCGCTCATCCAGTCTTGAATCTTAAGGCTCCACCACTCCTGCATCGGCGTGCTGGTATAATCGAACCAGGAAACATCTCCGCCCACATACATCCCTCGGCTCACCGTGTGGCCGCCGTCATCTTTGATAAAGTGGTGCGCTGCATGGGCCTCATCATGCAGCCGTTTGTCGTTTACCATGAGCCAGGGCTCAATGAGCGGAACCACGCGCACCCCGCGGTCATGGCAATACTTGATCATGCCGGCCGGGTCGGGGAAATTACTGTTCATCGTGAGTTGCTTCAAATTCCCGTCCAGCGGGTCGTTGTTCACATCGCTATCCATGTAATCGATGTCCAAATAGATCCCGTCCAGCGGGATATCTTCCAGCACAGCCTGATTGGCAACGTATTGAACCCATTCCTGATTGGAATAGCTAAACCGGGAAAGGTGATACCCGAAGCCCCATTTGGGAAGCATGACTGGGCGTCCGACCAATTCAGAATATCGGTCGATGACCTTGGCCATGGAGTGGTCTGCCCCCCCTCCAAAGAAGAAGTAATCCATCCGCCCATCGCCGGCTTGAAAGGACACGTTGTCACGTCCCTCTGTTCCGAATTTAAATTTTGGACGGGAGGGGTTGTGGAAAAACAGGCCGTAAACGTACGCAGGATTCTCGTTCTCGGCGGGCTGAACCCCATAAAAAAACGGAACATTCAAATAGGTTGGATTTGTGGATTCATCCCAATTATAGGTTCCGGTATTCCAGCACTCAATAATGCTCCCCCGTCGGTTCATCGGGCCGCCAGATTCACCCACACCGAAAAAGGCCTGACTGGCCGGAACTATTTTTTGACATTTCAGTTTCGCGGTTTCGCCGCAACTCTGCCCCGTGAACTTATAGTCTGGGTCATACTCCGTAAAATCATCCTGAAGCAGGCTGAATCCGCTCTTGTCCTTGAAATGAATTTTGTAGGGTGCTTTTTCAATGTGGATATCGAGCTCCGCAGTCTCCATCCGGTAGTAGGTACCTTCGTCGGAAAGGGTGGCTCCGGAGGCAGACCAATTTTCCAACGGCTTATCAATCATGATTTGCTCCGTCGGAAACATCCCATCCCAATGGAAATCAACACGCACGACATCCGGCGCATAGGGTGTAATTGCGACCGCCCCCCCGCTACTGACGGCAAACGATGCAGTCCAGTTTCCCGACGCGGCGTTGGTCGTAACCGTGACTCCGGTAATGTCCCCAACCTGAGTGACTTCGGCACAGACTGTGGACACGCCCCCCCACAGCAGACACACGGCCAGCAATACAGCACTCCATCGGGTATGGGTCGTCTTGCTACTTGTCGTCATATCACGCGGCTACCTTTCTTGAATTGAAGCCTGTTCAACATGGATCGCCGAAATGTTGACCGTGTTGTATCCGCTAGCCCCTCCGCCGGGCCACGCCGTGTAGCGATCGTTCTTTTTAAAATAGCTCATGTTTCGCGAGGTTCCATCTTCCCAAATACGCAGGGTGTATTTTTTCCCGGCAACCAATTGAGCGCTCACGGGCGTTGACAGATCCCACCGGTCCCATCTGCCGGATTGAGGCATCACCAGATAGCCGGAAGCGACCACCGCATTTGAACCGGACTCCAGCACGTCGAGTTTCTTCACCGCGCAGGTAATGCCGGTGTTGACCGGACCCGATCCGTTGGAGAATTCCGCGCGAATCACATAACGTCCGCTGCGGTCCATCTTGAGAGGCTTGATCACGAGTTCATCCGCAGGCTTCCCCCACTTCTCGAAATGGTGGCCCGAAACCAACGTGCCACCCCGGTTTTTCATCTTGCGGGCCGGAATCACCTGCTTCTGGCCTTCAGGGAAATAGCTGAGAAATGGCGTGAGATGCGAGGCGTTACCGCTTTCCAGATCCACGGCCTCCACCGCGTAGCAGTGCACGATATCTGAATCATCGGTGGATGTTTCATCCACCCATGTTGTTTGATCAATGCCCTGCGCAATCATTTGCCCGTCACGATAAATATTGAAAGAAACGTTGGCCGGATCGGGATGCCGATAGCGCAGCACCCGTCGCCCTTTTTTAGTGGAAATACCTTTTTTCCACCCTCGGCCCCAGGTCGGCTGCACGGGTCCGAACAGCGCCCGATCGTCCGAGGGATCCACCATCCGCAACGAACCGATTTCCTGATCCTGCTCGGGTGCCTGCAGAGTTATATCCCACTGGTTTTCCGGTTGCAGCGCATCCGCCGCAACAAACGTGTTGCCGACCGTTTTTCCGTTAAGCTTCACACCCTGAATGGAACACGCTCCGCTGCCTTGCGGCCCGATGGGCGGCAAATGGATGCGGACGTTGTTTTGTGTATTGCGGTACGAAAAATTCCGGAGCTCAACGACCTCGCTGGACCCAAATTTTTCGCGGCGCAATTGCGCGGTAATGTACGGCTGAAAACGGATGCCCTCCCAGGTTGTTTCTAATCCGAAGACGACGTCCTGTACCATCGAGAGGTAGCCGGCCACCGACCAAAGCTGGCGCCGGGAGTTAACCACGGGGCCGTTTAATGCCTTGCCCTCGACGTGCGCCAGGCCACTGACAAAGTCGTAGTTTTCCATATTGGAAAGGTTGGCGGCGGCGAGATGCTCCAGCGAACGAATCCCCTGATTCACGGCCTCGGCATGGTTCGCCGCCCGCGCGGCCTTGATCCAGTAGGCGGTCACGAATGGCCAGATGCCCTGGTTGTGGTAGATCGGCACGGTTCGCTCCTGCGGCCACACCACCGACGGACCGTGCGGCCCAACGGGATAATGCTCCAGAATCGACATTGCCTGGGCGGGGTCGGCGACACCCAGCACAATGGCCAGCGACTCGCCCAGCAGGTCGTAGCGTTGAACCGGAATGTCAACCATTCCATCCGAAAGCAGATAGGCGCTGTATAGGCCGGCTTTGGGATCGAAGAAACGCGCATTGATTGTGCCCTTCAGCTCCCCGGCCCACGTTGCGTAGCGTGCGGCATCGGCCGGTTGGTTCATGCGATCCGCGCACTCGGACGCAACCTGCAGCAGGAAGTAGTTAGCGACATTCACCGACAGCGATTTGGAT
>Ga0307990_1001554_pt1 | contig 19198 bp, 12 predicted proteins | sample EllFjometagen129_FD_203168 | JGI IMG/M metagenome (GOLD analysis project Ga0307990, IMG submission 203168) | Marine microbial communities from Ellis Fjord, Antarctic Ocean - #129 | ecosystem: Environmental > Aquatic > Marine > Unclassified | place: Southern Ocean | collected 2014-10-08
CTCTTTGACGACTTCGGAATGAACCATATGGGCGAATGGCTCAAGGCGATCAAAACACCCGATCACCTGCCCAACGTGGACATCGAGATCGCCCACCGCACGGCCATCCTTTGCATCCTGGGCAACCTTAGCTATGTGCTCGGCCGCAAGCTGGTCTTTGACGGACAGAAACAAATTATCGTGGGTGACGACCAAGCCAACCGGCTTCTCGGCACGCCGCAACGGCATCCGTATCATCTGTAGTTCAAACCAAGAAGGGACTAAAGAGCCGACTGACGGACAAACGAAAAAGTAACCTCCGCCTTAGCGGGCTTTCCATCCACTTCAAGCACGGGATACGCCAGGAAATTGATCGGCCCGGATGCAGTGAGGGGATCAACCACCAAGTCACGTCCGTGGCTCAGTTCGAAGCGATTTGCCGGATGGTGACCAAAGTAGTATGTGGCCAGACTGGAATACTTGTCACCCTCACTGATGTCAACAGGCCACCACTTGCCGTCCGCATAAAACTCGGCCCAGCAGTGATAGCCATCCACACTGCCCTCGTTACGATCAGAGGGGATGCCCGTGTTAAGTTGGGTCTGCTAGGGATTTTCCCCCAATGGATCGTACCAGCGTTTGAGGACACCGGGTCCGGTGGTTTCCTTTATGCGGCTTACATGACCATCCAGCCAAAGTGTGTTAAGACTGCCCCCGGTCTCGACATCGTCGCCCTGTCTAACCCCATGCCTGAAAATTCCCCGGTATCAATTCATGCGAGCCGCCCCCTTGCGATAATGGGTTAAATTGACTCTGGAGAGCAGGTACGATATGCAAAATCGATATTTATTGCTGGTTTGCCTGCGCCACATCATAATGATGAGTGGTCATTCTTCCATCCCGTGGTGCATCTTCAGCATTCCAATAAAATCGGAATCTAGTCTCGTGCCCTGACGTTGGTAGTGATCCAGGATCCCATTCCCCAACGCTGTGTTGAGATGGTAATGTAGAACAGATTCGTTGATCTCCACAATGCCGCTGCGGTTCACCAAGTCTGGATTCACCTTGCCATTTACGATTGGGGCATGAATCGTACAATTCGTAAATCGCGTGCCCAAGGTGCTCTCCAGCTGGTAAAGGTTACCCTTGATGGCCTGCACATTGGGCTGGAACCGGCAGTCCCGAAACACCAGTTCGCCGCGCAGCCCCGGAGCAGTGACAGTATTCAGCGAACACCGATCAAAGAACACACTGCCAACGGCATGTCCCAGATAGACACTGATATCATCGCACTCGGTGAAGCGGATCTCAGGAAAGAGAGAGAACTGATCGGCCGGGTCAGTGGCTTGCGTCCCGCCGATCAAGAGATGTACCCGGTCGGTGTCATCAGGTGCCTCTGGAACCATCTTTTCGAGCTGGACGTTGTCCACGACCAGCGTACAATTTGTCTTCAGTCTGCTTCCATCATAGGCGCCTTGTTGACGCAGGTAATAGTGCTGTGGCTTGGGCAGACGAACAAGACGAACGCCCTGCGCCCGTCCCTCTACTCTGATGTCTTCGAATTCAATGCGATTTGGAAAGAACAGACGCGAGCCTGTCTTGGTCCTGGAAAAAGGCACGATGTCCATCAGCCAGCATGGGGCTGTGGACTTGGGTGCTGCGCTGTAGTCGATAAGCATGTCTTTGATCGTGACACTGCGGGCAAAGCCGATGGGATACTTATAATCAAAGTCTGCCATACGGTGGTTTAACACGGAGACCGTGCCATTATTGGTCGGCTTCAGTGTGCAGCTACGAAGCCGTATGCGCCCGTCCCATTTGGCGCCGTAGTCACGACGAAAGCTGATAAAACTATTGCCGTGGCGTGTTGTATCCTCCACAAAGAGGTCGCCGCCTCCAGTGACAGAGATGCCCTTGAAGCCGATGGTGCAGTTGCTGATGTATAGGTTCCAGCAGTGGAAATGGACGTCAACCCGATTGAGACGGCAGTTCTCAAGGCGAAAATCCTTGTTGAGATTTGTGCCGAAGACACCCCAAGCCACCCAGCCCCCTTCAGCGGTGAGATTACGGAACGTACAGTTCAGCATGCGCGAGCCGCCGATACCATACGTACCGTGGGCAACCACCTTGGAAGGATCGCGACGGTTCTTCTCCCAGGGCATGGCCCGAATGTTCTCGAGCGTGACGTCATAGACACCACTCAACACATAGAATCCACACCGGGGCTCCATGGAGTCATCCGAACAACCTTCTTCCAAGCCCATCCACTGCTCACGAACAATGGTCCGACTACGTTGTATGGAAATGCCGTGATGGTGGTAGCCCTTGGAGTCCCCAACCGGCGTGTCACCCGAAAATCGGAACCCGCCGCCTTCAATGATAAGATAAACCTTGTTGCAGGGCGTGGCCTTCACCAATGTCAAGTCCTTGAACGCCCAGGCAATATCCCCAATAATACGCCCCTCCTCTTCCACGTAGAATAATTCTTCACGCGCCCATCCACGTTTAGAGTAGTTACCTGCCCGGATGCCAATGCGATCCCCCGCATCGGATACCGTGACAAGATGGCCTGCATAGGGCGCCAGCTCGTCTATGATCTGTACGCCGGGACGAATCTTCTTGATGAGGGCTGCTTTCAGATCTTCATCGAGTTCGAGGGTCTCCGTAGGCTCATCATTGAGTACCACAAAACGGGGGAACCGCCGATGGTTAAACCTCTCGTCAATGTGAAACGTGCTGTTGCCCCAGTGCACATTGGTCGTAATAATGATGTTGTTGGCTTGTTTAATCCAAAACTCACCGCTTAGATTGATCACGGGGATACGATGCCGACTGGCGTATTCATGGGCCAGCTTGATCTGAACACCATCGTCATTCTGGCTGTCTGAAACCGCACCGAACATCCTGTAGTTCACCGCTTCACGTTCCAGGAGGATGGCTGCCAGCCCGGGCTTGAGGAGAATGACATCGCCCCCGTTCGGCTGCAAGTCGTCAGTGAGTTTCTCGATGCGATATAGTGCATCCCCGCCGTCTCCCGGCGCATGGAAACCCGCTGTCTCTACCAATACGCCTTCTTGAAGACTGGGAAGCGACCTCAGCGACTCAACCGTGGCATACCGAGGGATGGTGACATCTGAGGCCCCCTGCGATGCCATTGCTGTGGTCTGTACCATGAGGATCAAGCCGGTCACAATGCACAGGACCAGCATCTTACGGTCAGCGATACGTTTCTTAATAATGCACTTACTCATAAACACCTCAACAAATTTTCATTAACATACCTGGCCGTCGCTGGATCACGCTCATCTGCTTACGTCTCCTTGCTGTGGTACAGTCGGCCCCCGCCAGACACTGCCTCCGAAGGTGGTGACGGTGATCTGAGTGTCGTCTGTAGGATCGAATGTAACGCGCTGGATATTTGAAAAGGGCAGACCATTGAACGCCTGCCAGGTGCGGCCGTCGTCCTGGGAAAGCCACAGGCCCGCGCCTGTAGCACCTTCGGTGAGTGTCATATAAATCCATTCTTCATGGGTCGGGTGAAAATAGCCTCCGAACGTCTGTTGGGCCTGCCGTCCGATACGTTGCCAAGTCTGGCCGCCGTCCTGTGTGCGGTAGAGGCCGCCGGATTGATCGCCCCTGCCTGCGTCGCACGTCCCCACCAGAAGGACGTGGCTATTCTCCGGGTGAACAGAAAAGTCCTTGGGATACAGTTCCACGTTGTGGTGACGACCAGGCCGGTACATGCCCATGGGCTGCCCGGCCGTGACTTCTGCCCTGATGCAGAATAGGTATCACCATTGAACCACGTATTGCCCCCGTTGTGCGTCAGGTAGGATTGGCTCCACACCAGGAGAAATCGGTTGGGATCGCTATTGCAAATTGCCGCGTCAAAGGGCGGCTCGCCACCTTTGTACGACTGCCCTGCCGAAGCCGTAACGTAATTGGGCGCCACGTTGTACTCGGCAAACCGCGGGTCCTGAAAAAACGTCGCACGCCAGGTGTCTCCACCATTGTCACTGCGGTAGACGGTCTCATGATGGGGCGGATGAAAGCCGGTGCTTGTATTCGTCACGTACAGGGTCAGGGGCCGGGCGTCCGAGACCAGAACCTGCTTGTACTGAGAAATGGGGCCAAAAGACCACTTGTCGACCTGGATCGTATCCACATTGATCCCGCGACCCATGGCCAACTGCCAAGTCTGTCCGAGATCCCGGGAACGATAGATACCCCCGCGCAGCGTGCCATTTTCCAGCTTGCTCATCACGGTGCAGTAGAGCATGATACCCGTCACACAAGAGCCTCCACCGAAACCCTTGATCTCCTTCCACGGCAATCCACTCGTACTCGCAGTCCAGGTCACACCGCCGTCGTTAGATCGCCAGATGCCCTGTTCCGTGGCAGCAAACATTATACGTTCATTGTCTCTACGTGCAAAATGGAATCCGATCACTCGGCCCTGAGGACCCGGACAAGGGACCCAGGTGACACCCGAATCACGTGACACATGGCACCTGCCGTTGCACGTACCCACCAGCATGATACGCGGGTCAGTTGGATCGATCGCGATCTCGCCGGACAAGGAATCAGTAAGGTTGCCAATGCGCGCGAAGGTTCTCCCACGATCGTGGCTGATCTTCAGTCGCCCCTGGGAGGAGGCGTAAATAACGTTGGCATGGAAAGGATGAAAGCCTGGCCGACATTGGGTATCGGTGCGTAACTGAGCCTGATGAATCATGCGCCAGTGGTGACCGCCGTCTTCGGAGATATAGGCGGCACTCATGTCGCAGTTGACCATCATCAAATTCGGGTCAACCGGCGAGATGGCAGGACTGAACATGCCCCCGCCACCGGACAGTCCCAGAGGCTGCCAATTGCGGATTTTTGATTTTTGATTTTCGAATAACGAACCGCCTGAGCCAACATCCACCCACGTCAGAAGTGCCGCAAGTAAGGCAAGAGAATGTAAGAATGAGAAGACTCCATTGTTTTTCATGTATACTCCCGCATAATCGGCCTATTAATACTACGATTCAATTCTGACACGGATTGCCAGAGGTGCGTTGTTGCCTTGACAAAGATGTAGTGAAGCACAGCAAGAAACATAACGTGCGAAAGCTTCAAAAACACTCCTCTTCTACCTATTGAGATAGCTCAAGAATGACGGGGTGGTCACTCAAGGTCAATGAAACCGAACGTACGCCGGTGAGGATTTTTATTGGGGTGATTCCGATGGTAGGATCATACAGCTTCACACGGGCAATGGCATCCCCCTTGCCGATGAGATTGATATTCGGCCTTGGTGCCGGATTCATCCCGTGACCCAGAAAGAAACCCGGATGAGGCGGCTTGTTATAGACCACATTTTGCCAGGCCATGGCCAGTCGGTATTGCGGATCATGCATCAAGGTGTAAAACCGATGTTCAGTGGGGATCGTGGTGGTGTAGAGACGCAGCGACTTACCGTCCGGGCCCGGCACCAGTAATTCTTCACGCCAGTCGCCCAGGATATCGCCTGCAAGACAGGGGTAGCTGCGTCTGCCCCGGAGCCCGGTATCGAAAAGTTTGGCTTCACGCCCCGTTTCCCAATTCCACTTGTTGATTGTAGAGCCACTCAGCAATTCGCGGAGTAAATCGCCGTCCCACCAGATGGCCCAGCGCGTTGAACGCGGCTTGGGTCCAATCTCGTGCCCCTGGACATTGCGGAGCCCTCCAGGTCCACCCCACATTTCATAGCCGCGATGCCGAGGGTCAATATCAGCGGCCAATCCCGCACCCACATCGATACCGGGGCTTTGTTTCCAGATGACGTCCCCGGTATGGGCGTCACGCAGGGCCGCACCAGGCGTCCGAAAGCGTACGGTGGCGCCTTCGTTTTCGTGGATGGTGAAGATCTCCAGGCCCGGCCGGTCTGGGGCCATGTCACTGATATGCATGGCGTCACCGTGCCGGAATCCGGATGTGTGAAGTCCTTCGCCATTGTCATCGACCACCATGGCGTGATACACAATCTCGTCCCGACTGTCTCCATCCACATCGGCCACGGACAGCGAGTGCCCACCCATGCCCGAGTAAGGCGAGGCATTTGTAAAGGGGCGAGCACTGGACTCCGAATCAAATACCCAGCGTTTTGTCAACTGGCTATTGCGCCAATCCCAGGCCACCATGACAGTGCGTCCGTACACACCACGACACATCACCAGACTGGGTCGTTTGCCATCCAGATAGGCCACACAGGCCAGAAAACGATCGCAGCGATTGCCGTAATTGTCATTACCGCCGTTGCCGCCAATACCGCCCCAGCCATCGATGGGATACCGATTGGGCAAATAATCAACGGTCTTTAGGGCCGCGCCGGTGCGCCCGTCGAAAATGGTCAGAAACTCAGGGCCCTCAAGGATTCGACCGTGGGTACGATCACCTTCTTTATGAATTCGCCAATCCTTATCCTTGTCACCCAGAACCTTGCCTTGCCCATCCCGAGTACCATCGGCTGTCTTGCAGGCCATCTCTGCCCTGCCATCGCCGTCCAGATCGTAGACCATAAACTGCGTGTAATGTTCGCCATCGCGAATATTGAGACCTAAGTCAATACGCCACAGATGTGTGCCGTCCAACTCGTACGCATCAAATACCGGCGTCCCGGTGATACCGGGGTGGGAATTGTCACGGGCCTGGGAAGACTGATGCAGGACAATCTCGTAATCCCCATCACCATCCAGATCGGCCACCGAAGCGTCACCCGGTCGATATCCGGCAATGGGCTGAATAGGAATCTCCAGATAATCCTGCTTCCACGCGCGCACGGGTTTGCAGGCGGCCAACTCTTGTCCCTTTAAAACTGGGCGAATTAAATACAGAATATCCCGATTAGACTCGATAAGCCTGTCCACAAAGTTAGTGGCCCCGGACAAGGGGGTATTATTGACTTTGACTGGTGCCCTGTTATCGGTGATACGATACAGATTGAAGGCAAGGTCCTGAGGATCGGTCCCGAAGAGACGCCAGGCCACAAAGACTGTACCATCCGCCTGCTTGACGGCCACCAGTCCCCGGGTGAGGTTTTCCATCTGCCGTTGTGCCCCCAGGGGCATAGCCAGATTCAGCCACACAAAGAGGCTAAATATCAACCGAATACAGATATTATGCTTATTCATTCAATACCTTCCGGACACCTGCGCCGTGTTGATTATTGTTTCGATGTGACCATTGAATTGTACAGGCTACCGCGATCACCATCAAGGATGAAATAACCTCCATCAGTTTTGGTTTCTTTGCGTGCTTTTCGGCTTGAGCGAAGGTACTGAGCCAGGAAAGGGCAAACATGGGCAAACATGGCAAACATGGGGTCATGCCGTAATCTGTAACATTTTCTTATACTGCCTTTGTTTTTGGCCATTGCTTTTTTGAAATAATCCCACGCTTCAGTTTACACCTTGGGGAACGCCCATATTCAGGTATAGCTCTCAGCCTTCAGTCATCAGCTCTTTTGAGCCACTACGTGGGCTGTTTTTATAGATCTCTCGGTGCCTCGAGATGACAGAGTCGACTCGTGGGGCTGTTTAAACAGGGTCAGCCAATTCTTTATCAAGTTGGTCACTGCTACACAGTCATATTTCGGATAAAGGAGGCCGCGTTTTTTGCATAATTCGCTAAATTCGCGGTTAAATCTGTTATTCTTGTAGGCTTGACCGGTCTGGTCTCACGGGCTATAATTCTGCCGCGCTGTGTATAAAACATCAAGTCTTATTTTGGAGCAATGAGATATGGCTAGGTTGAAGCTGGACGTGTGTAAGTTTTCGCTAAGAGGCACTCACTTTTACCCACCATGGAGATAAACGTATGACAACCACAAAGCCTTCCCATGATATCAAGGTCTTCATTTCTTCACGCGAGTCCGAATGCGGCGAATGTGGCGAGGCATTGGGACATCATGCCTGGATCACACTCCAGGAAGACAAGAAGGCCTTGTGCCTGGTTTGTGCGGATCTGGATCACCTCGTGTTCCTACCATCCGGTGATGCCGCCTTAACACGCCGAGCACGTAAGAATTCCCAGCTCAGCGCCGTGGTACTCAAGTGGAGTCGGGCACGCAAGCATTACGAACGTCAAGGACTCCTGGTTGAAGAAACGGGTTTGCAGGAGGCCGAAAAGCAATGCCTTTCCGATAGTGATGTACGGGCCAGACGCAGGGCGCGTGAGGCTGAGAAACGTGCGGAACTGGACATTGAGTATGTGGCGAGTTTTGCCGCACGCGTTCGGGAGATATTTCCTTTTTGTCCGGCCAGTCGAGAACAGGACATTGCCGAACATGCCTGTCGCAAGTACAGTGGTCGCGTGGGGCGGTCTACTGCAGCCAAGCAGTTCGATGAAGACGCTGTCCATCTGGCCGTGGCAGCCCATGTTCGCCATCGTGAAACCAACTACGACAGGCTATTGGCCCAGGGACACGAGCGTAGGGAGGCACGGATGGAAGTTCGCCACGCCGCACAGACGATATTGGATCAATGGGCCGGAGGCCGGAATGAAGTGTGAGGGGTGAAGGGTGAGGGGTGAAAAGGCTTACGCCTCATCGACAGCCCACTCAGCTTTCAGGTTTCATCCCTCAGCCCTTCCGCTTTAGGCTCACGCCATAGCCACTGGCTTTCTCACTTCAAACTTCGAACTTCACACCTCAGCGCAGCGTCATTGTAGCCCAATGCCGGAAACCTGCAAGGTTTTCTGATATTATTGCACCGAAAAGAACCTACCATTGAAGTGTGAAAGAGTCTGCGAGGTGCCCTTGCCCATAAATTCTTTTAAAAAGGCAAAATTCTTTGTCGCGCCTGGTTAGATCTCGTCTCTTGTACCCAAAGACGTTATCATAAACAGGCTATTGAGAGGCTGGACAAAGATGAGTAAGACCATGAATGACATTGAATTGTTGAAGAGCTGCCTTATGGGAAGCACGAGGAGTTTTGAGATCCTGGTGCAACGGTATCAGTCTCTGGTATGCGCCTTGACCTATGGTGCGACCGGCAATGTCGATAAGAGCGAGGAACTGGCACAGGAAACCTTTTTTCTGGCGTGGAAAAATCTGCGTCAACTCAAGGATCTGGGCAAATTCAAGGCCTGGCTCTGTCAGATTGCACGTCGTGTCATCCAAAGCTGGCTGCGCGTTCGCAAGCGCGAATCAATAGGCAAAGCCGCGCTCATGGAAAAGGCCTCTTCAGAATCATATTCCATCTCGCCCACAGAGGTGGCCATTCAGCAGGAACAACAGGCCGTGGTGGATCAGGCCATTGAAATCATTCCGGAATCATACCGCGTACCCCTCATTCTGTTCTACCGGGAAAATAAATCCACTCGTGAGGTCGCCGCGATCATCGGTCTCAATGAGAATACCACACGACAGCGCATCTCCCGTGCCCGCGCCCTGCTCAAGGGCCAGGTCGCCGCCATGGTAGAAACCTCCCTGGCGCGGAGCAAACCGGGCAAGGCCTTTACCGCGGGAGTTCTGACCTCTGTGGCGGGCCTCTCCATCAAAGGCGCAGCCACGACCACGGCAGCCCATGCTGTGACCACGGGGCTATCCGCCCTGACTGTCAAGATCACGGGTATTGCAGCGGGATTGTTGCTTGCTGCAGGTGTCACCTACATGACAATCAAGCCGAAACCTTCCAATTCAACATCACCTCCAACACAGACACAAAGCGAGTCCATACGCTCGAGTCGAACAGAGTCCGCCACAGTCACACCCCAAGAGAAACCAGATCAATCAGACAACCCCATTGAAGAAGCCCCTCAAGACGCTCTTGCAACAGATCAAGCGGTGGCAACCGATCCATCGCCTCCCTCTTCAGATGTGTCACAACCTTATGAATTCAAGCCCAAAGGACTCCTCAGCGGATTGATCACGGATATTGAGACTGGGGAGCCGGTTATCAATGCCACGGTCCGTGTCAGCAACAATTATATCTTTGAGGCACAGACCGATGCCCATGGCTTTTACAGTATTGACAAGATAGCACAACCAGGCCAATACGATATCGCCATCGACTGCCCGCCCTACCTCGGCATCCCTGTCAGCCAAGACAATCCTGTCATCCCCCTGACAAAAGATGCTCATGCTACCAAGCATTTTCAATTGGCCCGTGCCTGTATGGTGGAGCTCCGTGTGGTGGATGTGAACGGCGTGGACATCAAAGACGCCAAGGTGGTTGCGACATCGCCCTCCGATGATCAAAAGAAAGTGGTCAGCTATTTTGGAGAGAAACGCAGTACTGATGCCAATGGGTTCCTGCTTCTGGGTGGATTTGCCGCCAGCAAACATGAGTACCTGATTACAGTCTCGCATGAGGGACCATACCGTAAAAAGAAGGTCCATGGCAAAACCATCTCATATCCCAGTAATGACTATGCCCCTGAAAAGGCGACCGTGATCTGTACAGACACCGATATCATCGAACAGCGAACTGTGGTCCTCAAAAAGGGCCAGGCGGTCCATGGCTTTGTGGCGTATGCAGACGGTGAACCTGCTGCGGATATTGATATTATGGCGCGCCCCGCCTGGTGGCACTCAAACTGGACAGTGTGCGGGTCTCCAGTCCAGGGTGACGGCACGTTTGAATTCACGCATATCACGCCGGGGGACTACACGATTTGCGCCTTTTTCTCAGATACCGGCGTTTATCACGACATCATGCAAACGTCCTTGCCCCTGGACCCAAATTCGCCCTTGATCGTTCAGCTCACACAAAACTCGCCACACAGCCTGGTCTCCATAAGTGGCACGCTCGTCTTTGAGGGAGAGAGCCACCCCCGGACAATCAGTGTTCACGCGTATTCACCCCAGTTGGGTCATGCCTTTGCCACGATAAGCCCTGAGAGTGACGACGGCATAGAAAACAGATTCACGCTGAACCGGTTGGAGCCGGGATCCTATCGCGTGACATTTTCCGGCAATGGCGTTAAAGAAAGGATACTGGAAGCCGTTCAGGCCCCCTGCACAGATCTTGAAGTCACACTCACCCCCCAAAAGAAAATCACACTTCAGGGCACTGTGGTGGATGCCAAGACCTCTCTGTCCATTCAGTCTTTTCGTGCGCGTGCCATTAAGCTGAGAACGCTTCGCGGCCCTGGCTATGTACAAAAAAAACACTGGGGCTCATTTCAGAACGACCATGGCGTCTTCTCCCTGGACACTGTAGGGCCGGGCATCTATCAAGTCCAGATTCTGACTGAGGGCTACGCCCCTGCCTTGAGCGCTGAAATCAATACAGATGATCCTGGTGACACTGTCCTCTCGCTCACATCAGGAGGCACACTCACTGGCACAGTGACGGATCAGCAAGGCACGCTGGTTACCGGAGCCAAGGTCATTCCCCTGTCATTTAATGAAGACGGTGCCGTGGCAACTGCACAGGGCCTCTTCACGCTGAACCACCTGCCTGCAGGGTTTGAAACGCTCAAGGTGATGCACCCTGACTATGCCCCTTCTGTCATAAGAACCGCAGAGATTCTGGAGGGACAGACCCTGGAGGGATTGAATATCATTCTCCAACCAGGCGGCACGCTTGAAGGGGTGGTCTATGATGATCAGGGTCAGCCCCTGGCCAAGGAAGTCCTTTACGTGCAGGACGAGACCGGCTATGGCGGCTCAAGCACAGAAATGGCCGGTCGTCTGGCCACTGTAGTGACCGATGTCAATGGGTTTTACCGAATTGAACACTTGCCTGCGCAGCGTTGTTATGTGGAGCGCGCGGAGAAATGGACTCGATTGGGTGTGGTGCAGCGAAGCGTGATCCCTGAAGACGGGCAGGTCATGCCCTTTGATTTCGGGGGTTGGCCCCTGCTCAGCGGTATGGCTATGGCAGAAGGAGAACCCTTGGTTAGCACGCGTCTGTTGCTGGGGACAAAAATGGCGCCCGACTTTGGCCCATTCAAATGTGTCACGGAGACTGACGACCAGGGTGCCTTCACCTTCCGTGGCACAGTGCCCGGTCGTTTTTCTATTCATTACAAGAAGGACAAGGATTGGATCAGAATGACCGAGATCGAAGTGCCTGCCACCGATCTCGATCTGGGATTGATTGATACGGAGAGCACTCAACTGGCTATTCACATCAAACAGTCCTCAACACCGCGGAAAATCATCCAGCTCTACCTCGGCCTCCCCAATCGAAAAATCAGCGGCCCAGTGCACAGGTTAGTCCCTCCCACTGAAGCAGATGAACCCTGTCTCATTTCAAATGTTGAGCCCGGGCAGTACACACTGGTGCTTACGTGCTCCGACCATCTGCAGCTCTATCAGGATATCACGCTTGAACCCGGCCAAAGCCCGTGGGAGGTTTCCGTGAACCTGCCTGAAGAAACTGGCGGCCTTTCCGCGACACTGCGGCCAGGTCAGACATTCTCAATATGGCAGGATATACCGAAAATGCTCGTGACCATTCAAGCAGACGATCAGGGCAGAATTTTTCGCGACAACCTACCGGTGGGCAGTTATTCTGTGGGAACAATCCTCCAGTGGCTGTATGACATAACCCCGCTCACCCAATTGAATGTGTCAGCCGATGAGAACACACATCTCGATCTCGATCAGTTTACCATGCCCGACGAAGAGCTGTCCACACTGGTTGTTCAGATCGTCGGCCCCAATGGAGACATATCCCAGGAGACCGAATTGTGGTTAAGCTGTAGTCTGGGAGAACTCGAACCTTATATGTCTTCACCGGCCAGCACCATGTTTGTCGCAGCCACAGGAGACCATGTCCTGCATGTGGCGTCCCCGGGCTATAAGCCAATAGACAAGGCCGTGCACATCAAGGCCCATGCCATGGGGTCAGATCCAGACAAAGTTATCATCGAGCTTGAGGCTCAATAGGGTCAAGACAGACACCCGTCATGGTAGCCTGCGCTTCGCTCCGGGAGTATGAAGTAGAAAGTGTGAAGTGTGAAGGACGCTGCGATAAGGGATGAGACTTGAAACCTGAAACTTGAAAGAAGCTTACGCCTCATCGACAGCCCCCTCAGGTTTCAGGTTTCATCCCTCAGCCCTTCCGCTTTAGGCTCACGCCATGGCCACTGGCTTTCTCACCTCAAACTTCACACTTCGAACTTCCCCCTTACCGCCTACCGCAAGACGCTTACCTTCCTACTTTCCTACTTTCCTAGCTTCCTAGCTTCAGACGTTTTGTCTTTCCTGCTTGCGGAAGACCCTGGAGTCCGGTAGGATTGTGTCCGCGGAGTTGGTGCATTTTAACTTCATAAGAACGAGAGTCCGAATGATAAAGAAAAGTTTGACCGCTATTATCGTTGTGCTGTTTATTGGCTACTTTCTTTTTGATTGCTATGTTGGATCTCTTACCAGTGACAAATTCATACTTCAGGGCAAAAGAGCTTTACTCGATAAACAGTATACTCAGGCGATTGACTATCTGGATCAGGCGTACAAGGAAATCCTAAGGTCCAATCAATCGGCCTTCTTTTCCAAAGGCCTTACCATGGACAAAATGGGTGATTTGCGAACGATCAATTACCTGCAGGGCAAAGCTCACTTTTCTTTGGAACAGTATGACAAGGCCCTTGAACATCTCAATAAGTCGATTGAAATGGATCCCTATCATCATCCTTCCTATTCAAAAAGAGGGGAAACATTTACCAGGTTGAAACAGTTCGATAAGGCGTTGGCTGATTATGGCTATGACAGCGTATCATACATCGCGCAAGAAGGCCTGAAGGGCTCCTGGCAGGGATGGCAAGCTGGTGGTTGGGGAAGTCTGGTCCAAGAAATGGGATCTTCTGAAAACACTTTTGCACAAGGCGGTGGGCAAGGCGGTCAAGTCTCTGATCAACGTAACAATTGATGCCACGTACAAGGTTGGTTTTGTGGATTATGCCATGCACTATCACAGGGCCACTTAAAACATTGTGGAATACGTTACTTGGATTTCATCTGCAGAGCCGGTAGTCCATCTGGATATTGAATATGCCAGTCAATGCGTTTTCCTGCCCCACAGCCAACAAAGGGTCGGCACCCTCAGTGCCATCGCCGCCACCATCGAGGCACATCGCTTTGCCATCTATCGCTGTATGAATGAAGAGGCTGCAAGACAAGTCGCACAGGAAGTCACTCATGCCCTCCAAGCAGGCCCCTGGGTATTGAGATCCATTCCAGTCCTCATGTATGCAGACCCTCACTATGAAATGGGTCAACTTCCAGACGACAAAATCACCTGGTCACCTCTGTTAAAGAACAAGGCCTTTGCCCAGACACTAGAAGACTATGTAAAAGAGTAAACGACCATACCCAGAGGACAAACCTTCAATTGGCCCCTGAAAGGGATTTCAATATGGAATCCGCTGGCGCGGAACTTGATTAAACAGATCCCTCGGCAAGCTCGGGACAAAGTCCGTACGGACGCGCAAGAACCACACAGAACGACCCTGTCATTCCGAAGCATTGAGGAATCTATTAGAAAAGCCCCGCGAAGCGGCTCAATCATATCACCCAAGCAAAGTCAAAACGGGTTTCTATTAACGGCATGGGCTGGGATGGGATGATGGTCGGTAAACGCAAGCAGATCCTCATAGGACTGCAACTTGACAAAATCCTCTGAGATACTGCCATTGGGTTTTGTCACTTTATCTATGGCCAAATTCAGATGTACCGCCAGAAAGCGATACGCATGAATCCGTTTGGAATAACCGTAGTCATGTCCCTCATCACCCAAATGGACATTCAGCACGTTGCCTTCAACCTCGTACAGTTTGTACAGGCGCTGAATAAAGAGAAACTCAACACGCGGCGTGTTTTTGGTCCAGTCTCCTCCGTCGGAGATCAGCAGCATGGGGCGGGGCGCAGCCAGGGCTGCAATTTCCACGTTATTCGTTTCATACGACCCGCGTTTGTGGATTGGCATCCCGCTTTCGCAAACACATCCCCCGAAAAAGTGGGCTGCCACCATGACCACCGGTACGGACACGCGAATGCGATCATCGATGGCGGTCAGAAGAAACGTCTGGGTTCCGCCACCGGAGGCGCCGGTTATGCCAATTCGCTCCACATCCACATCAGGTCGGGAACACAGGTAGTCCAATATGCGCAGGCTGTTCCACAATTGAAGCTGGAGCGTCTTGGGCTGACGGTGCTGCCAGCCGGCATTCGCCGAATCACCGTATCCCACCATATCAAAGGCGAACACCACAGCACCCATGCGAGCCAGAGTAGCACATCGATACTGCATATCCGGCCGAAAACGTCCGTAGTCACTCTTATTAGACCAATGCCCGTGAGGGCATAAAATGGCAGCAAAGGGACCCTCCCCGTCCAGAGGACGATACAGATTGCCCGTGGCAAACACACCGGGCATCGTTTCAATGGCAATGTTCTCCACGCTGTAGCCGTCATATGTGCGGCGACTGTGGAGCATGGGGTTTAACGCAGTCCGTTTGGCCAGAGGCCATAGATTTGTCCCGCGTAAAATGTTCTCACGAATCTGCACGCGCCGAGCCTGCCACTGATCCAGGGTTTGACTGTGAACCGACAGACGCTGAAGCTGTTGCACCGCTTGCGCTTCGTTTTGATAATAGCCCTGACACAATTCCACAGTCTCAGACCAGGCTGATTCGCACAAAAGGACAAGGAGTATACAACAGATACATAACGATCGCGTTTTATTCATCGTGATTTCCCTTCATGAATTATCCAATTCTTCATTCAGTGTATAAGACTATACAGGAGAAAGCAATCGTCAACCTCCGTCTCCAAATACACTCCATTTGTTTTTTGACATGCAAGCAGGTAGCTGGTATTGTGCTGGTCTGTGCTGTTATCGCTCTGAACCACATCGCCAAACAGGAGAGTTATGTATGAAAACCAAACCACACTTATCTGCCGAGTCCTTAAAGCCGTTTTTTTTACTGTTTGTCATCGGCATGTTTTCCATCTGTCTTGTATTAACCCACAATGCCAACGCCGCTGATCCGCCGCGTATGAAACGCGCCGATGCATTCCTCGGCATTCATTTTGACTTCCATGCGGGCGAGGATTGCAAAAGCGTTGGAAAACGAACCACGCCCGAGATGGTCGAACTGGCCATCGACAAGGTCAAACCCGACTACATTCAAATCGATTGCAAGGGACATGCAGGTTATTCGAGCTATCCAACCAGGGTGGGGAATCCTGCACCCGGATTTGTCGGTGATCCGCTTCGAATCTGGCGTGACGTGACAAAAAAACGGGGAATCTCCCTTTTTATGCATTACTCGGGAGTCTGGGACTTCAAGGCCGTGGCGGATCACCCGGACTGGGCAGCGATCAACGGAGACGGAAAGCCCAATGACAGAGCGACCTCCGTGTTTGGGCCGTACACCGACGCCCTGATGATTCCCCAACTCCGGGAACTGGCTGGGGAGTATGGCGTGGACGGTGTCTGGGTGGATGGTGATTGCTGGGGCACCACGCCTGACTACGGCGTGGTCGCTGTCAAAACATTCTGCGAACAAACCGGTGCTTCATCAGCGCCCCATAAAAGGAGTGATCCCTATTGGAATGAATGGATGGATTTCAATCGTGAGGGTTTTCGACAATACGTACGCCATTATGTTGACGCATTAAAAACGTCCCATCCGGAATTTCAGGTGATCAGCAATTGGGCGTTCAGCGATCACATGCCCGAAGCCGTATCTGCCAACGTCGCCGGTTTGTCAGGTGATTTTTCTCCGGACGACAGTGTGAACTCGGCGCGGTTTGCAGGACGTTGTCTCGAAGATCAGGCGGTGCCATGGGACTTGATGTCGTGGTCATTCAGCCGAAAAACCGGTAAGCAGAAGCCTGCCGTGCAACTGATGCAGGAAGCAGCGCAGGTACTCGCCCTGGGTGGTGGATATCAGGCCTACTTCAAGCAGGATCGAGACGGCGCGATTCGCAACCCAGCCGAGATGGACGTAATGGCCGAGGTGGCCCGATTCTGTCGTGCGCGTCAGGCGTACTGCCACAAATCCGTGGCCGTGCCCCAGATTGCTCTGCTTTACTCGACAGCAGGACATTACAGGGAATCGCCCAGCCTTTTCCATTGGAATGGCAGCCACGGCGTGAAGGTGCTGCGAAAAGCACTGACTGAAATGCTCCAGAACCAATATGGCGTGCAGATCCTCAGTGAGCATCAGCTCAGAGGGCACATGTCCCAGTGGCCCGTCATTGTTGTGCCAGGCTGGGCCTATCTTGAACCCCACTTTCGGGATGAATTGGCTTCATACGCCAAGTCCACAGGCAGCCTGTTGCTGATCGGGCCTGGGCCGAAAAAACTCTTCAAAACTGAACTGGACAGCACATCGGACTTGTCTATCGTCCAAATCAACCAGGTTGATAAAGCTTTTCCGTCTGTTCTCAAACAAGTCCTCCCCAACCCAATTGTCAAGGTGGTGGGTGCAAGAGATGTTGATGTGAGTCCGCGAATGTTGAATGGCAAGCTGTCGATTCACCTGGTCAATACGTCCGGTCCGCACGCCAATGCCCCGGACGGAGGTATCACCGAGGTCAAACCCGTCGGCCCGTTAACCGTATCGATCCATCTGGCCCAATCACCACAGGCGATTCTTATGCAACCCCAAGACACGTCGCTGGACATCACCTGGTCAAATGGCCAGGCCCAGGTGACCGTATCGCAACTGGACCTGTATTCAATCCTGATCGTAGAACCGTAAATCAGTACTGCCACCATGTCTACTCTATTTACCGGGGTTCTCGAACCAGATGACGCCCCACCCGCCGTTTTCCTCGGTGGTCACAATATCCAGATCCCCATCATTGTCGAGATCTCCGAGCCAGGCGTTGTCCATCTTTTTCCGGGTTTCAGCACCGGGTATCGATAGAGGCACCGCTCTCCAATTTTTGGCCTGCATTGAATCTCCGGTATAGGTAGCCGTCCATAGGTCCCCCTGTTTTGGAATGACCAGGATCTCACGTTTGCTTGGATCGCCGTCCAGATCGAACACTGCGACACCCTTGGGAAAGTTCCCACATGGCTGATCAATCAGCACTTCTTTAAACGTGGGATTCCCACGGTTGTTGGTGCGTAAGAGGACAATGAGTTTATTGGCCAGGTCACCTTTGCTGCCACCAGTGATGACAAAATCATCGATGGTGTCACCATTAACATCGGCCACACACATGAACATGGGTTCATGATGTGCGTGCAGTGTCTTGCGCTGCCAGGGGCCAGTCACCTTGGCAGGACCAGGATTCTCATACCAGCAAATTTCCTTGCCGCGATCGGGCACAACCATATCGATGTCCCCGTCCTTGTCAATATCACACATAATGCAGTTCATGGCCCACCGATTCTTACCCATGGTGTATTTAATCCAGTTTATTGCCTGGTGTTTTCCCGATTTGGGCTGTTTGTACCACGCCTGGGCACCCACAACAAGATCACAAAGGCCGTCACCATCCACGTCAGCCACCGTAGGCACACGCTGTTCGTTGTCGAAGAGGGTCATCTTCGTCCATTTTGACGAATCACACACCAAGGCTTTGCCTGGATTGAAGTAAATCCACCCCCCGTTTGCGATGTAGTCCATATCCCCATCATTGTCAAGGTCACCCATGCCTGAATCTTCGCACTTTCCGTGTTTAAACTCCACAAAGTCGGACCATAGTTCACGAACGCCCTCTTTGCCAGGATTGAGATACAGGCGGCTATATGCCCCTTCCTCGTAGTTTACGAAAACATCCAGAAGACCGTCACCATTCCAATCGTGGAGATTAATGCCGTCTGGGCCATGGTCCTTTGGGTCCGGCTGCAATACATGGCATCGCCACCCACTTAAACCTGTTTTACCCCCGTACTGCTGCCACGGCGATTCAGCGCAGGCAAAACCCCAAAGTATGCATACCAGTGCTAGTACTCGAAAATACATTATATTCTCCTCGTTCACATATCAGATGTCACGGAATGCTATTTGAGACAGTCGGGGTTGATGCCCAAGACATAGGTCAGGATTACCCTGGCCCGTGTGACAGGATCAGACCGCGTTTGGGCAAGATTTTCGCCACCCACAAGGCGATCCCCTAACCACTTGCTCTGCCAGATCCTTTTTTGGTCCTCAAAATTGCGAGTGGCAGATATGATGACCAATGAAAAATCATCAGCCTTGGCGGCTCAATGCATTTTAATAAAGGCGTCATACACCTCCCTCAAAAGATACAACCCATCACGACTCCCATAGGGTGCTTCGG
>Ga0307990_1001555_pt1 | contig 19189 bp, 9 predicted proteins | sample EllFjometagen129_FD_203168 | JGI IMG/M metagenome (GOLD analysis project Ga0307990, IMG submission 203168) | Marine microbial communities from Ellis Fjord, Antarctic Ocean - #129 | ecosystem: Environmental > Aquatic > Marine > Unclassified | place: Southern Ocean | collected 2014-10-08
TCGTTCGTCTCTGAATCAGATGCTGAGTACCTGTCAAATGGCGGCCCTTTCCTTTGACAATTATATGCGACTCCAGGGCAAGAACCCGGATGGCACACACAACCCTCAGTTTCCTTGTCTACTGGACGTGCCCAACTATATCGATTACATGATTGTAAACTACTGGGGCGGCAATTGGGATTGGCCCTGGAACAACTACTGGCTGGCTCGCAAGCGAACATCAGATAGCACAGGGTTTAAGTTTTATTGCTGGGACACTGAAGACATCATGCTAAGTCCTCGATCACCGCTGAACTTCAATAAAATCACGAATCCTGACACCCGGGAAGTCGGGCAACCGCATGGCCTGCTCAGGCAAAACCCCGAGTATCGATTGCAGTTTGCCGATCGGATTCATCGCCTGTTTTTCAACAACGGGATTATGACTGAAGGCGTTCTGATTCAACAGTATGCGGATCTCACTGATGGCATTGAAGAGGCCATGATCACCGAATCCGCGCGTTGGGGTGACATGCACCATAGTTCGCCACAAACCCAGGCCAATTGGCGTGCCATGCGAAATCAATTACTCACAAGCTATCTGCCCCAGAGGTCTGCCATTGTGCTGCAACAATTCAAAACTGTCGGGTTGTATCCCACCGTGGATGCGCCAGTCTTCTTTGTCAATGGCACCGCTCAGAAGGATGTCACCTGTCCGGTTAACAGCCTTTTGACGATGCAGGCCAGTAGTGGCAGTGCCATTTGGTTTACTTTGGGTGGCACCGATCCTCGTGTGCCAGGCAGTGATTCTCAGTCCAATGTGGAAGTGACAACTCTGTTCACCGAAGATGCCAATAAACGGATTGTCGTGCCTACGGGGCCAGTCGACGATGCCTGGCAGGGCGGAGAGACCTTTGATGATACATCCTGGATGTCGGGCACAGGCGGTGTGGGCTATGAAAACGGCGGAGACTATCAGAATTACTACAGCATGGATCTTGGCAATCAAATGTTCCAAGGGAACACATCCTGCTATATACGCATTCCTTTTGAAGTCACACCGGACGTGGTAAACTCCGAGGATCTGTCACTTTTTGTACGCTATGACGATGGCTTTGTGGCCTATCTCAATGGCGAAGAAGTGGCGCGTGCCAATGCCCCACAAACGCTCTCCTGGAATGCCAGTGCGTCAACACAGCATAGCGATGGCGAGGCCAAAAGCTGGAGCCAGTTTGATATTAGTGCGAATCTGGATGCCTTAAGAACAGGCAGCAATATTCTGGCCATACAGGGGCTCAATGAAAGGCTCTCCAGCAGTGACTTTCTGATCAACGCATATCTTACATCGGCAGCTTCGTCAGAGGGACCTGCTGTCTCTTCTGATGTGTCTGAAACGGCCATTGAGTGGACCGAACCACTCATCTTGACTCACAGCCTCCAGGTTAACGCACGCGCTCTGAAGAATGGTAAGTGGAGCGCACTCCAGACGGCCGTCTACAATGTCGGTCCTGTGGTGGAGAACCTGCGTATCACAGAAATCATGTATCACCCTGAAGATCCCAATACCGAATATATTGAACTGACCAATGCAGGGCCTGAGTCCATAAACCTCAATGGGGTGCAATTTGTCGACGGCATAAACTTTCTCTTTGGCAACCAGCCCTTGGCTGCCGGTCATTTCATTGTGGTGGTTCAGGACTTCGCCGCCTTTTCTGCCAAGTACGGTGCCGATATTTCAGTGGCAGGCCAGTACACGGGCAGCCTCTCTAACAGCGGCGAACTACTCGAACTCCAGGATGTCCTCGGTCGAACCATAGAAGGCTTCACCTACCAGGACAATTGGCATGCCCAGGCAGATGGCAAGGGCTTGTGCCTGACCCGGCTCAACGGAGACAAAGACCCCAATACCCCAGACGCCTGGGTCGCAGCCTGGCCCAATCCAGGCAGCGAGTGAGTTTGATTGGTGGGGTAACTGTGGTCATGCCACTACCTTTCGATTTCAAACCTGATTTACATGGTGTAGCCTTACGGACGCAACCAATTTAACGGTCTTATCATAGGAGGCTGCAAACAAGGAAAAAGCAACTTCGAGCACGAAAAAGCAACAACCTTTCGCAGGATACCAAGCCACACGGATCAGGCGATAGCCTCAATTTAGCAATCAGCAATCAAAATTCAAAAATGAAAGCTTTCCTCTTGAAATACAGGGTCCTTTCTGGGTACACTGGAAGTAATTCGTTAGAAGGCGAAACAGTTTTCATATACTAGAGCAGTTATAATAAACGACAGTCTTTCATTCCCTTTTGCCTTCCTTCTCCCTCAAGGTTTTTTTATGCGCCGAAATAGGGTTGTTTTCGCGAGAAATGCTTCATTATGCGCAGGGTTTGAGCGGGATAACTGAAGTTTGAAGTGCGGAATCGCTTTGCGATGCAGGTTGAAGAAAAGATTGGACCACTGAGGACACAGAGACGCACGGAGAAAAGACTCAAGATTCAAGACAGGATATTTCACACGAAGCCACGAAGGCACAGAGAAAAGATAAACAAAATGAACCGCGAATTGGTCGAATTAAGCGAATGCTGAAAAAAGCGAGGCAACCATGAAAACCAAAACACAATTATTCCTCTTCATGACCTTCATGCTCTTCATGGTGAGTAATCCTGCCTGTGCTGGGCCTGTGTTCTATGTGGATGATGATGCGCCCTTGGGGGGTGATGGATTGTCGTGGGAGACGGCGTTTCGGTTTTTGCAGGATGGGCTCAGCGTTGCCGCGGCCATGGTTGAGCAGGACGAGGAAGATCCAGATACCGGCACTGGCGGTCGGGGTAGTCGAGGCTTGACAATCGCCAAATTGGTCGTGGATCCCTGTTCTGTGGAGATTCGTGTGGCTCAGGGGATTTATGTACCGGACTGCAATGAGGGCTTCCCTGAGGGCAGTGGGGACCGGAACGCTTCATTTGAATTGGCCAGTGGCATGGTGTTCAAGGGCGGGTATGCTGGTTTGACGGGTGATGATTCCAATGTCCATGATCCCGCTCTGTACCGTACAATACTTAGTGGTGATTTGGCCGGAGATGATGTGGATGTCAATGATCCGTGTGGTTTATTGGAGGAAACTACACGAGTTGAAAATAGTTATAACGTTGTCCAAAGCAGTGGTGCAAAGGACGTGGTTATCGAGGGGGTTACCATAAGCGGAGGAAATGCTTTTTGCCCACCTTATCATTGGGGCTATGACTCGATCGTAACCTATGAGGATGAAGATGTGGGGGGCGGTATTTTGAATCGGGCCTCGTCTCTGACTCTGCGTGATTGCGTGCTGGCACATAACTCTTGTTATGGTTCCGGTGGTGGCCTGTACAGTGACGAAGACTGCAATTTGATATTGGAGGATTGTCGGTTTTTAGAGAACTATACAGAAGATGGGGGAGGCGGCGGTGTAAAGTTTAACTCCTATGGAGAGATTGTGCTAAATCGTTGCAGGTTTGATCGAAATGTCTCGGGCGGTGGTTATGGAATCGCTATCGCTAGTGGTGCCAAGGAAATGCAATTGCGGGATTGTACCTTTGTGGGGAATACGGATCACGACCCGGGCAGCAATCCGATTATTTACTTCGGTGGAGGCTCTTTGGATCTGGATCACTGTGTTTTTAGAGACAATCTTGGCCCTGGTGTGTATTGTTCCCAAGCAGAGGCGGTTTTCAAGGACTGTCTGTTTCAAAATAATGCTGGCAAAGCCCTAAGTCTATCGAGGAGTGATGTAAACATTGAGCATTGTTCGTTTATCAATCATCATTCGAGTGTTGGTGGGGCAGTCAATATTACAGGCTATAGTTCAGGTGTGTCCAACTTCGTCTCTATCAAGAATTCCCTGTTTTGTGGAAATTATGCTTCTTCTAAAGGAGGTGCAATAAAAAGTGCAGCGACAATGACTTCGATAGAGAACTGTACGTTTGCACGTAATCGTTCAGATCAGAAGGGGGGGGCATTGTTCAGCACTGATAGTGCAAAATTAACAGTCACAAATAGTATTTTTGAGGGCAACTCTGCCCCATCAGGAATGAATGCCTACATTGGGCAGAGTTATCTGGGAACACATCCTTCGTCCATGTCGGCAAAGTATTGTCTTATAGAGGGAGGCCAGGACAGTATCACGCTTGATTCCCAATGCACATTGACTTGGGGCGAGGGCAATCTCGACGAGGATCCTTGTTTTGTTGATCCAGGGTACTGGGATGCCAACGGCACGGTTTCAGATGCCAATGATGATTATTTTGTGAATGGCGATTACCACCTAAAATCACAGGCAGGACATTGGGATTCCAATAGTGAAACCTGGATACAAGACGATGTCACCAGTCTCTGCGTTGACGCTGGAGATCCGAATACCCCGATTATGCTTGAGCCATTTCCCAATGGTGGTGTCATCAACATGGGTGCCTATGGGGGAACTGCTGAGGCAAGCCGCTCATTTATAAATTGGAGTGATTCAACGGCTGAGTTGAATTTCTGTGACTATTGGCTTTTTGCTGTTGGAAACAAATGGCAGGAGAAGGTTGGCTATTCCTTTCACGAGAGTTGGGAGATAAATGAGCAACTTACTGTCAATGGATTGGACGTTTGGACAATTTCATATCGCAGCATTGGTGATCACGGTGGATTTGTTGAGGAAGAATACTATGGTTATATTGACGGCGGGCTATATAGTACGCCCAATCTTATGGACTTTAGCGGTCTGCCTGATGACATAGAAAGCGGTTTAGAAATTGAGTTTCCCGAGTTTATTCAGGCTGGTATTCCCATTCATCTAGGTGCTTACGGAGAAGTATTGCCCTTGCAGGGGACACTGGAACAAATTCTGGAAGTTGTGAACACATCATCATATTTTAATTACCCTACAGAGCAATTTCCCCAAGGGAACTTACCTGACGTATTGGCTTTTGTTTTAGAGCCATATATGTATCCTCTGGCCATTTTTGGACGTAACATAGGGCCTATACTTATGCGTCACGTTATTATGAGACAAGTAATGGAGATTACGATTACGAATTTGCAGAAGACCAATGCCTTTGTGAATCCCGCAGAAATCAATATTGAAGTCGGAGCAACGAATTTGGCCAGCGATCCAATTGTCAAGGTAGAGTTCCATATTGACAACATAAAAGTTGGAGAAGACGTTGACTCCAGTGATGGCTGGAGTCATTTATGGATCAATCCTCCCATAGGTACCTATCAGATTAGGGCAACGGCAGTGACGCATGGAGGGCAAACTGCAGATTCCCAATTAGTGGATATCACAATTTGTGATGAACAATGCCAAGGACGATAATTGCCAGAAGAACAGGAGAATCGCCATGAAGATCGAGAAGAATGGAGTGTTTTTACTGGGGCTATGTTTTTGGATGGTTTCTGCCTATGGCCCTGCCTGGGCACAGCAGGGAACCCCTCAGCCCTCATTCTTGCAGCATTATGCACCTGTGGAACGGGACATCGAGGCCGATGCGCCGGGGTATAGTCTGCCGTTGGATGTGGGTTTGATTTCTAACTGGGAGGCGATGGATGCCCACCTGGATTTGCAGGGTGTGGAATCGCTGATTCGGAAAAATGGGTTTGCTGTGATGCCGTTTGATTTTGGATTCTCTGATCCGAATCGGGAGGATATGGTCAAACCCTATGAGTATCTGTCATCACGGGAAATACCCTTGTTTGTCAGTGTGGATACCTGGCTGCATTTGTATCACATTCAATTCGATGAGACACTGCGGGAGATTGAAGAACAGGAATTTGCCGGGGACCTCACAGCCCTCACCGGTGTGTTGCAGGCCGGCATGGTGAATACACTGCTGGTGTCCAAATTCAGTGATCTGGATTTTCGTGAGGCACTTAGGCGTAATCTGGCCTTTGTATCAGTGGCCTATAAACTGTTAGTGCCGGACAGTAGTATTCCTCCCATGGTCGAGACTGAGGTGACCCGAGAATTGGACAAGATTTCCGCTCACAGTGGATTTCAGGCGAGCAATATATTTATCTATAAGGAAGACTACTCACAATATGTACCCAGGGGACACTATACACGCAGTGACGTCTTGAAGCGTTACTTCAAGGCCATGATGTGGTATGGGCGCATGGCCTTTCTACTCAAGGGATCAGATGACTGGGGGGCAGGGGGAGAGGCCTTGATCAGTGTTCAGGATGCCCGCATTCAGACGATTCAAGCCGTGAAGCTCGCTGAAGCCCTGCGTGATGCTATTGTGGGGCAGCGCAGCGGATTGGCTGTGTGGGATTGCCTTTATACGGTCACTGCGTTTTATGTGGGATTGGCTGATGACTTGACGCCGTATGATTATCTCTGGGCCCTGGACCAAGTTTGGGATCATTGGGATAGTCCCAATGGGGATTATACCCTGGCAGTCAAGGCCGAACTGGCAGCGTTGCCCTCACCCCAGATCTACGGTGGCACAGGCAATGTCGTGGTCCCTGATCCAGTGACAGACGAGTCACTGAACAAGGTCCTGGGCAAGACCAAGGGTATGCGTTTTATGGGGCAGCGTTTTGTCCCGGACTCGTACATTTTTCAGAATCTGGTTTTTCCCTCGGTGGAAGACTCTTTTCATGGATCTTTCTCGGATGTCCCGTTTAGCTATGGCGATGATGGAAGAGGTTTTTCACGCTGCTATCCTCGGGGCTGGATGTGATGGCTGTGCTAGGCTCTCATACGGCTCTGCAGGCCTTGATCAATGCAGGGGATACCGATTACTTCAACTTCTGGCTGCGTTTCGGTCAGCTCAAGTCGGAGATTGATGACCTGACGCCAATGGACTGGCATATCAACCTGTATTGGGGTTGGCTTTATGCACTTGAGTCTTTGTTGCCGGGATTACCAGACGGGTGTCCCAATTTCATGCGTACAGAAAGCTGGCAGTCTCATCAGCTCCACAGTGCCTTGGCCTCGTGGAGCCAGTTACGACATGACACCATTCTTTACGCCAAACAGAGCTATTCCAGTGTGGGCGGCAGAAATCCAAGGCCAGTACCAGTGCCTCCTGGTTATATTGAGCCCCAGGCCGAGTTTCTCGCTCGTCTCTTAGAGCTGAACCGCATGACACACGAGGGTTTATTAGATTTAAATGTGTTGTCTCCAGAGTCGCAGCAGCGGCTTAGCACATTGGACGGACTGTTGGTCTTTGCCCTGGAAATTACCGAGAAGCACTTGACGAATCAATCTCTGTCCACAGAAGACAACGCATTCATCAAGGCCTTGCCTGGCAGATTAGATAGGGCGGTCCTGAGCGTTAACGATGCTGGACTCAAAACCACGATGGTCGCGGATGTGCACACCCACAGCGTGGAAACAACGGTTGTAGAAGAAGCCACTGGCAAGGTGGATCTAATCATTGTGGCTTGTCCTGCACCAGACGGATCGGTTTATCTGGCTGTTGGTCCAGTGCTGAGCTATTACGAATTCAAGCACCCCATGGATGATCGTCTCACAGATGAGGCCTGGCGTGACATGCTTGAAAGCGAAAACAAACCCGATCGTCCAGTGTGGTATGAGGCGTTGATGCCTTGATAAGCATTCTCACATAAAGACGCTAAGACGCGAAGAAATCTAAATAAAAAAGGAATTGGACAGCGGGGAACACGGCCTGGAGCCGAAGTGTGAAGTGCTAAGTTTGAGGTGTGGAGTGTGGAGTGTGGAGTCGCTTTGCGATGCAGCTTGATGAAGAAAACAGCTAACCACAGAAGACACAGAAATACACAGAGAAAAAGATCTAGGAGCTAGGATGCCAAGAGGAAAAATAAGTGGCGAAAGGAACGATGGGCTTATGAACTTTAAAACACAACTTATCATCTCAGCGATCTTGTCTCTTGCGGCAATCAGTACTACCTTTGCAGAGACAAGGCATGTACCATTGGAGTATCCCACGACCCAGGCTGGGATTGATGCATGTGGCGATGGCGATACCGTGGTTGTGGTGCCAGGAACCTACACGGGCGAGGGGAATCGGGATATCAGGTTTCAGGGCAAGGCGATTACTGTTCGCAGCTTGAATCCCAATGATCCCAATGTGGTGGCTAACACGGTCATTGACTGCCAGGCGAATCCCAGTGATTGGCATCGAGGATTTGTTTTTAATTCCCAGGAAGACGCGAATTCAATACTGGCAGGTGTCACCATTACAGGCGGCTGCAACCTGGAAGGGGCAGGCGTGCTGATTCAGGATGCCAGCCCCACGATTAAACAGTGTGTGATCCGGGGAAATCATTGTGACGACATACCTTCGAATAAGTATAGGTCTTCTCCCAAGTGGGGTGGAGGCATACTTGTTGATCAGGGAAAGCCAAGGATAGTTGACTGTGTGATTTCTGATAATGTGTGTTCGGGCTATTCAACAAGGGGTGGCGGTATTGCCTGTATCAATGCTCAGCCTGTCATTCAACGATGTATGGTGACCGGCAATAGAACAAGAGATGCAGGTGGCGGTATTTACTGTTATCTGTGTGAAAATGTTCTTCTTGATAATTGTGTGGTGCGTGATAATGAAGTCACATTTCGAGCTGGGGGAGGTATTGATTTTCGCAGCAGTAAGGGTGATTTGACGAACTGTCTTATTATTGAGAATAAATCGAGCGATGGTGGGGTTGGGCTACATTTTCAAAGCTGTGATGCCAATATCATTAATTGTACTGTGGCCCACAATGTGTCGTCATCAGAGTACAGTGGCGGCGTATACGCGAACCTGTGTAGCTTAGACGTCGTGAACTCAATCATATGGGGTAATACGAATCCTCATGATGCCCAAGTGTTTGTTCGCAGTTGGAGTGGAGTCTCTGATGGACGAAATGAGGTTCCCACGGTCAATTCGGATCTTACGATGTCTTACAGTGACGTTGAAGGGGGTATAGAGGGTGTGCATATCTTTGGTGAACCGGGATGGTTCTCGATGAACTGGGGCGATGGCAATATTAACAGTGATCCCTGTTTTGTTGGTGAGTCCCAACCTGATGCAAACAGTGATTCCGATCCTCAACCAGATCCAGGCCCAAGGGTTCCACCAGAGAGAAGATTGCTAACCGTAACAGGCCTGGAGAATGCGGTGGTTTGGGATTACCATCTTAAGTCGCAAACTGGACGATGGTCGTCTCATGAGGTAGCTTGGGTTGTTGATGAAGTGACCAGCCCGTGTATTGATGCAGGTGATCCGAACTATACAATTGGCTGGGAAACATTTCCGCATGGTGGAATCATCAACATGGGGGCATATAGCGGGACACTCGAGGCAAGTCGATCTGTGAAGCCTATGAAGTCCTGGAACGAGCGGTATCAAGCATTGCTGGCGACCAGGGAGCCTGGGATACAAGGCTTGGGAGCTGTGCGAACGGAACGCGGTTTTCTGCATGCAATTAGTTTGGAACCAGGGGAACATCTTGTGGTGGAGGGGGCCAATGACTTATCTCCTGATAAAACTGCCCTGACATTCTTTGAGCAATGGAAAGATGTGTTCATGGTCGATAGTGGAGCCATGGAGTGGGTCGTGACTAAGGTCACACTCAAGTCTTATGGTACTATTGTGCGGCTGTCGCAAACCTATGCCGGGATAGAGGTGTTTGGGGCCAGTGCTGTTGTGCAGGTTGATCTGTCTGGTGGCGTGGTGTATGTCGTCTGCGATGGGATGACGGACCCTGGGCCTTTGGAGGTATCCCTAAATCTGCTGCATCCAACACTATATGCAGATCAGGCAGGAGATCTGGCTGTTGAAGCTATGGTTGACAATAATCCAGGCAGGGAGATGCAGGCTTTTGATATGGCACTCAAGATCTTTGATGGTGGGGTGCTCGGCTTACCAGGACCACCACAGTTAGTTTGGCATTCAGCGGTGAGTACGGTGGTCGTCGCGTGTGGTTATGAAGTTATGACGGATGCACAGACTGGAGACCTGGTTTACTACAAGTCTACCTGTTTGGGAAGATGACAGTCACGACGTTTTTCTTTTAGACTGAAGTTTTGCAAACTGCAAAAGTCCTGTTTTTAACAGCTAACCACAGAAGACGCAGAAAAAAAGATATCTTACGCGGAGATCGCTGAGAAAAACCAGAAACGAACAACGAACAACGACTCCCCGGATACCTGCCAAAAAATCTGTTAAAATTCTAAATCCACTATACGGGAATTCCCTGCGAGTTTGTTATAAAGGTGGTCATGGTTAAAATCGTGACTTGGGATTGATTGAATGGATTTTGAAGACAATTTATTGGTGCTTAGATTAAATCGTGGGGATAAGGCGGCTTTGCACCATCTCTACGAGAAGTACAAGGATTGTCTGGTGACACTCGCCGGGGCTTTGTTGAGGGATCGTAGCGGGGCTCAGGATGTGGTTCACGATGTGTTTTTCAGTTTTATGCAGCAGATGGGTCACTTTCGTTTGACCGGGAGCCTAAAGGCGTATCTATCGACCTGTGTGGCAAATCACGCCCGCAACTGTAATGGGGCCTGGCGACGTCGACAGGGGTCTCGCTCGGCAAAGTCGGACTTGCAGGATCATGAGCCGGTTCGGCAGGTTGTATTGGATGAACAAATTGACGCGTTGTTGAAGGCGTTGGAACAGTTGCCTGAAGAACAGCGTGAAGTGGTGGCCCTTCGGATCTATGCAGATCAGCGGTTTCCTGTGATCGCCAGGCATCAAGGGGTTTCAGTGAACACGGCTGAAGGGCGTTTTCGATATGCCATGACCAAGCTACGGGCACTCTTAAAAGAAAAGGGAAACTGATGGTTTCTGATGAGTTGATGGACAAGTTTAAACGGTTTGAATTGAAGGCCGATTCAGAACTGGATGCCAGGGTGCATGAGGGCATTGATCGTTTGGATTTGGGGGCGAGACCTCTGTGGTCTTGTCTTCGCTGGGGCAAGTGGGTCGCCGTGTTACTGGTGGGTGCCTTACTTCTGTGGCCCTATGCACCACGTAATGTGGCATGGTCGCAGGTGGCCGAGCGTTTTGAAGCGGTGCCCTATGTGCGTGTGTCTTTGAATTTGAACAATGAGCAGATTGATTATCACCAGCATATGGAGTTGTGGCTTGGTGGACAGGGGCGTTTGCGTATTGCCACGGATTCGCAAGTCATTTATGCAGATCAGGGCGAGATTCTCAAGGCTGTAGATTCACACGACGGAGCCTTGGCAACGCCGAATCAGGCGGCCTGTGATGTGATAAGGGATCTTGGGTCCTGGCAGACGATTTCGCTGGATACAGTACTGCGTGCTGTCCTGCAAGAGCCTCTGGTGGATGTGACACCTGCAGACGATTTGGACAGGTCTGTGTGGAAAGATCTGGTGATGTTTGACAGTCGGTCCCATGTGGGGTCAGGACGTATTCGCATCTATGCATTGCGCGACAGCAAATTGCCGGTGAGTTTCCGTATTTGGGATACGGATGATGGTTTGTCTGTGGAAGCCACGTTTCTCTATGAGAAACAGCCGTCAGAAGCATTTTTTACGCCATGAACCGGTGTTAAGTTTTAAGTATTAGGTGTTAGGTTTCTTCGGCTCAGGAAAAGGAGATTTTAATGCGCGAATGAGGTCTGCGCAAAAAGGATTTACATTAATCGAGCTGTTGGTGGTGATTGCTGTGATTGCTGTGTTAATGGGGATCATCCCAAGCCCAGTGGCCTGGTGGTGGGGTATCTTGATGGTGGTGCCCGTTTTGTCAAATGGGACCGCTTGACCCCGAGCAACCACGGTGGTGAATACCTAAGTGTATTACGATGCTACATACTAACCCCCAGCCCCTAATCTCTAATCCCTGACACACAAATCGCTGCGACAAATCGTCCGGCTTCGAGGCCTTCTTTGCGGTAGCTGGGAAACAGGTCATTGCGGCAGAGGGTGCAGAGGCCTGCCAGGTGGATGTTACTTTCGAGGAGACCGTTTTGTTGCAGGGCGTGAGAGTTGGCGTGCCAGAGGTCGAAGAGAAATCTATCGCTCTGACGCACAAAAAACGCGTCGGCCTCTGGGCCAAGTTGTGATATGGCTTGGTCGTAAACTTCCGGGCCGACTTCAAAGCATTCCGGGCCTGCGCTGGGACAGATACAGGCAATCAAGTTCTGAGGCTGGCAATGGAGGTCCTTGATCATACCTTGGATGAGGTTGGGCGTAATGTCGGCGACCGTGGATCGCCAGGAGGCATGTGCAAATCCCACGGCGTGGCCCTGTTTTTCTGCCACAAGGATGAGAGGGCAATCGGCACTTTTTCCGACCAGCACAAGATTGGGTTGGCTTGTATAGAGGGCATCTGCCTCTCCAATCAGTCCGGGTCTGTCGCACAGCCACGCTGTGGGGCCGTGGACCTGGTTTAGCCAGGCACCCTGTTGTTTGCTTAAGAACTGAGCTGCTTGTGAGACCGCCTGATCGGTCTGGTCGCGTATGACGTGACCGTCCGGTCCGTGACGCGTGGACACAAAATGAGGGATGTCACGGGCTTCCAAGGCCAAAAAATGCCCTGTGATCCAGCTATTGGGCTGTTTGACCAAAGAAAAACAGTCGTTTGGTTGGGGTATTGGGGTCATGGTGCCTATTTTATGGGTTTTCAGGTGTGTGTAAAGGAACAAGTGCTTGACCTCTGGGTGGGCCTACTTCTATACTGGTATTGCAGTTTAGGAGATGTGTGATGAATATCAAATGCCCCGAGTGCGGCAAAGCCTATAGGGTTGATCCGCAGCGTATACTAGCGGCAGGTGCCACTGTCAAATGTAAGCAGTGCGACCATGCCATTAAGATTCTTCCTGAGACGTTAGCGTCTGAGGCCAAGCGTGTGGTCGTGTGTCCGGAGTGCCAAAAAGAATATTGTATTGCCGAGAGCAGAATTCCTCCAACACTAAGGGCCATAGAATGCAAAGCTTGTCGCGGCACCATACCGCTAGTCAAGATGTCGCATCCCGAAGAGGTGGTCAGGCTATCTGATAAAGTGCCTGAAGATGAGAAGGCTGTTCCCAGAACAGGGCTATTTCAACAGCGGTGGTTTTGGGTTACTGGGGCGGTGGCGGCAGTTTTGTTGTTGTGTGTGTGCCTTTGGGTCGGATTATACTTACCTAAGCAAGAGGGAAAGTCGCTAGGGGTATCTGATCCGGCTGCCTCTCAAGAGTCGCCCACAAATGAGACGTCAGAGCAGGTACCTGATGCAGATCAGAGGAGACTTACCTGGGGGCAGCAGTTTAGAGAGGATCGTCTGGCCCGGCAGGTCTACGAGCAGGTCAAGACCGGGCAGATGGATGGCGTGCTCGAGGGCAATCCATTGAGGGCTGTGGTCTCTGGTATGATGATAACGCCGGAGATACAGTGTGTTCCGGTGTTGACTGAGCCACGGCTGAATCTGACATTTACCTGGTCCGAAGCCGATGACCTGGCCATTATCAATCGGCTGGGTAACTCGTCACAGGGTGATGAGCCCGAAGCATTGAGATCTGCTGAAACGCCCGAGGCAGAATCCTTCGGTGTTGCAGCGGCTCAAGATGACTATGTTGAGTCCCTGTTGCTTGCTGCCGGTTTGACGCGTGACCTGGACAAGTCACGTTGGCGTGAAACCCTGGCACATCGTTTTTCTCAGGCCCTTACACCCGGTTCATCTCCTGCATTTGGCGCCAAAGAGGCCACGTACCTGGAGGTGGAACTTTGGGGTGACAATGCGACGTTGGCATCCGTGTTTTATGAAGTGACGCAGGTGACGTCACCTGAGGGACAGCCATTCACAGGATGTGTCGGTCTACGAGAGCCCATGGTAGGACAACGAATTCGAGTGCCCGTCCCAAAAGGAGCCAAGGCCAGTGAAGCGATGATTCAGTTTGAGGTGAGTGTGCCCTGTCATTTGGATGCAGCCGCGCTGGATGTGAGTGCTGGTGTGCCAGTGATTCACGACATGATGACAGGGTCGGTGACCCTGGCCAAGGTGGCAGACCAGGCAGTGCGATTGACCTACAGCGAGATGTCTATGCCTCTGGTGTATGGCTTTGATCGGCTTGGCAACCGACTCAGACGTGAACGTATTTCACGTGAGAAAAACGGTGTTTATCTTCGGTTTGGAGGGCAAGTAGAGACCTGTCTTGTGGTGAGCGTCTTGGACACGGTCACACAAAGGTTTGAGTCCTGTGTCACGCTTGATCCGGGAGAAGCAAAGACCTTGAGCTATGAACCTGAAGTGCCAAAATATACACGATTTGATCAGACGCCATTGGTTAATTACGCGCCATTGGCGTCTCTGGATGTGAATGATCTGGCCGTACATTGGCAACAGGAGAGGCAGCGGAGTCACTTCAAGCAGGTGCTGTCTGTGGCTTTGCCAGAGAATGTGGCAGTGCAATCGAATTGGGAGGTGTATGCGCATCGTTGGGATCGCAAGGTGCGTTTGACTGGAGCTTCTGTGCCTGCCAATCAGCGTGTGGCGTATGAGTGTCGGTATGCTGGCCCCAAAGCAGTGGATCAGTTGTCTGGTTCTGTGCAGCTCAACCTATTTGCAAAGATTGAACGTGTCACGTTGTCTTTGAAAGAGCTCAGTCGTATGTGCTGCGTCCAAATGCCGAGTGGCAAGTATCTGGATGTGAGTATAGACAAAAACAGACTATCCTATATGGTTCTGGGGGGAGAGGTTGTGCAGGTGGCAGCCTACGATGCCCAGGGGCGTCGACTCAAGCAGGACCCGGCCTGGCGATTTTGTCAGGGCATGAAAGAGGTCTATTTCTGGGGCGTCCCGGCTGAGGTGGTCTTGGATATTTCCACTGAAACCAAGATGGCCCGATTAGATTTTTCAATCACAGATCCTTCTCCAAAGGAACGGCAGCCGCAGTATACGACCTCTTTCGTTAATCTGAACCCCTAGAGCTTTGTGCCTGGATAATCTCGTCGAGGAGTTCATCTCGTTCTTTTTCTGAGACCTGCCAGCGTTGATGGGATTTGGTATCTATCCGGTTCAATGCCTTTAATGCCCGGTCAGGTTGATTTGAGTCTTTTAGAAATTTGGCATAATAATACCAGTAGCGTGATTTTTTGGGGTGACGCTTTAGTATGGTGTCGTGTACTGATTGTGCGGCTTCTTTTTGACCGGCTTTTGATAGGCAGTCAGCAAGTCTGGGACGATAGTTGTTGTTGGGGTCGATGTGGACCGCTTTCTGCGCAGCTTGGGCGGCCTGCTCATACTGTTCTTTGGCTTGCTTGGAACAAGGGTGATGTCGCCACCCTGTAATTCGTTGGATTTAGCCAGGGCAAAGGCTGGATGGCCAGGCCAGGTTGCTCTGAGTATCGCCACATCAGCCACTTCGTCAGAGGCGAGTATTTTGACGGGGAACACATCACCATAATCTGTTTTACACAGAAAGACGTGCCGATAAAAGGATTGTTACGAAAAAACTCGACCATTCGTGAAGCATCATGCTATATGGATGCCCCGCACGAATGGTCGAGTGGTTGGATTTCGGATGGCAGGATACCTCTAAGAATTCAATTTGGCGTGCAAATGAATCTCTTTGATTCTTTCCTTGCCAGAATACAGAAACCTTCTGCTGGTCGCTCAAAAAATCTTACACTACAGTAATGAAATCAGTATGCTCAGGTCGATACCATTGACCACACCGTCGCCATTCAAGTCACCTTGGACTGGTGTTTCACCTCCGGAAGGAGTCACTGGCTTATTGGTCATGAGTTCGAATGCCATGTCCCAGCCAATATTGGCTGGGTAGGCGACATAGTCTCCAGAAAGAAATGTGTTGCCTACTGTGGGGGGCCACACCTGCCCCGTGGCTCCGTCAGTCACGGATTGAATCATGATCGCTGGAGAATTGTGGCTTTCAGGTGTCGTGAGCCATTGCCAGGGCCAGATGATCTGTGAGGATGTATTGTACACGGCTGAAATGCTGACCCAATACGTGGTTGTAGCCGTGAGGTTTTCTGGAATAAACCATTCATCTTGTGATAGATAAGCAGAGAACTCAAAAGTAGCCTGCCCATCCTGCAGTTGTCCGGCAAGCGCCCAGTTCCAGGTGTCATTTAGGGTTTCCCATAGCAGGGTGCTTGGCCCGCCTGAAGTAGGATTGTTTGACCAGATGCCAATATGAAAGGCTTCTGGCAGTTGTTCAGGAAGGGCTGAAAGAGACCACTGGTCAAAGGCGCCCCACCAGCGGAATCCTTGGATCGCCATGGTTTGTGATAGAGTCCAATCGTCAGCCACAGTGGGGCCATTCCCATGATTTGACAAAACGTTCCAGCCATTCAGGGTAGGGTGGTTGGCATCAAAGCGTTGAGCAGGTTGACTCCATTGCGCCACAACAGTGTTGGAAGGAGGCACAGGTGTCAAGGTTGTGACCACTGGACCCGAGTCGTCCGTGATGGTTACAGCGTAGTCTTCCACTTCACCATCAGCTGCCAAGCCGTAGACCCCCAGGCCTCCGGCTGTATTGTAGCGAAATCGCATGAATGTGCTGCCGGGTGTGGCTGATTCAGGGATGAAGAATGACAGTGACAATGCACCTGGGATAACAGGTTCGTCAACCAAGACCTGTTCGGAGAGATCGTCCCAGTCTCCATCACCATTGAGGTCGAGCCAAGCATTAATGGCCCCAAGTGTTGAGGCTGTAACTTCTATACTGGCACTTTGACCTGTAATTAGGTCGCTTTGAAATTCAACGCCGTCGTCTCCGGTGTCTAGGTTTGCATTTTGGCTGGGCTGAGCGTCGGCCTCGCCGCTGATTGATGCCCCCAATGTTACGCTGGAGGATATATAGTGCCTTGCTCCATTGTTCGAAAGACTTATTTTGTATGAACTAGGCGCGTCACCAAAATCGCGATTTGATTGTTGAGTCGTGCATGACCCACAGTTGGTGTTGTCGCCCAAATACGTATACCCCTGTGCACATGTGCCGGTGGCGGAAATGTAACAGTCGCCTGTTGTTTGATTACAACAAGCACCCTGGGTTTCTTGGGGACCGGACTGGTCAATGCCATGATTAATGTATCTATAGATCACAGCATTTTGTCCTTGCACACTCACAAAAAACCATCCGGGGTTGTATTGATCGACCGTAATTTGACGGTTGGGTTCCTTGCTGCCAGTACCCATATCAAAACCCGTGTTAGAGGCTATGTGTGAAATGTCTGTGTATTGATCGTAGGCTGACTGGCTGGTGATATTGCCTGGCAGGGGAGGTGCTATATTGCTTGTCCATTGGGCCGTTGTCCAGCCAAGATCCAGTTCGTAGTAGGTGGGCTCTGATCCGTTGATCGCTCCAATGAAAGCCCAGAAGTCAGCATATCCTTTTGCGTTGGCTGAATAGGGTCCATTGTAGAACCACATGATGTAACGGTCCAGGGCTGGATAGTAATACCAGGTTGAATTAAAGCCATCCCCAATGGATGTGACCACCGCATTTGATACGTGAGGGTGATTATAGGTGATGTCGACCTTGTTGCCGCTGAAGTCGAAAGCAATGCTATACCAGTCCTGAGTCTGTGCGATTACATCCGGTGTTACAAAGCATGACAGTGCGAGACAAAACACAAAGGTATATTTCCATTGGTTCATTATCAAACCCTTTTCACTGATTTCGTAATTACATTTGGCGCTTTAAAAAGAATGATCGGCACTTATTGATAATGACTTCTATGCGACCCATGCGCATCCAATATTTTTCTTGAAAATCCGACAAAAAAGGCCGCTAGATGCGATCTAACGGCCTTGGATGTCTTATCAGCACCTTACTGTTAAGGATTTAATACAAATCCCAGGAGTATGTATAGGTCGTTAATGTCAATGGTGCCATCGTCATTCAAGTCACCGATTGCATTGGCCAGTTCGGAATTATTCCCGGCAGATCCACCACCCGGTTGGCTGGTGATTAATTCAAAGGCCACATCCCATTGCGTTGAAGAGGGATAAGTTACTGCCGAACCCGCTGTATAGATTGCCCCAAGGACTGGAGGCCATTGAGATGGATTGTACACACCCAAAATTCTCTCGGCGGGTGCCGATCCACTGGTCTGGCGTGTCATCCATCCCCAAGGGGTGGAGGAGATTGTACTGCTGTTATACACTGGAACAACGCTGAGCCAGTACACTGTATTTGGGTTCTCTGAAGGCGTGAACCATTCATCCTGAGAAAACAAAGACGTAAATTCAAAAATGGATTCTCCACCCACTTGCCCTTGTGCATCTTGGACACGGCCAGTGTAAGCCCATGACCAATTGTAACTTGTATGTTCCCAAATCATCGTGTTGGGTTTATTCAGAACTCGATTGTTGGTCCAGATGGCAATATGAAATGCGGCTGGCATTTCGGTGGGCATGCTCGAATAGAGCCAATTGTCAAAAGTACCCCACCAGCGAAGTCCCTGAATGGGAAGTCCATTTCCACTGGTCCAGTCATCAGCGAGAAGCGGAATAGAGTCTTGCCGAGTAATCAAATTCCACCCATACGCAAAGTTTGTTCCATCAAGAATGTCTACAGGTTGAAACCATTTGCTGGCAAACTGGTTTGTTGGCGGAATTGGACTAATAGTGGCAGGAGGAACCACGGGATCGGTAGGATCTGTCGTTCCTGTGGAGATAGTGAGCGCATAGTCCTCTACTTCTCCATCAGAAGCCAAACCAGAATAGGACAGTCCACCTATACTATTATACCTGAAACGTGCAAATGTTAATCCTGTCGTGGCCGTGGCTGGGACGAAAAATGGAAGGTTATTTTGTCCCTGAATGACAGGTTCATCCACCAGAATTTGCTCTCCAGCATCTGCCCAGTCACCATCTGCATTGAGATCCAACCAGGCACTAACGACACCGAGCTTTGATGCCGTTATTTGAACGGGAGTACTCTGACCCGTAAGAACTTGCCCTAAAAATAGAACACCGTCATCGTAAAGATCTGTATTGGCATTTGCACTTGGGTTGCCTTGAGCTTCGGATGTAACACCGGATCCAAGATAGGTGTCTGCTGATATTGTGTGTTGGGCACCTCCTTGAGAGCTTAGCACAGGGTAGGGTGGTGGGGCATCTCCAAAGTCCCAATTTGGGTTTGAAGACAAGCAGCCAAGGCAGGTTGTTCCATCGCCCAGATAGGTGAATCCGCTGTTGCATGCACCTAAGTCGGTTATATAGCAATCGCCTGTTGATGCATTACAGCAAGCACCCGTGACTATATTGTCGGTATTAACGTCCCCAATTGTGACGGCACCTTGCAT
>Ga0307990_1001557_pt1 | contig 19184 bp, 18 predicted proteins | sample EllFjometagen129_FD_203168 | JGI IMG/M metagenome (GOLD analysis project Ga0307990, IMG submission 203168) | Marine microbial communities from Ellis Fjord, Antarctic Ocean - #129 | ecosystem: Environmental > Aquatic > Marine > Unclassified | place: Southern Ocean | collected 2014-10-08
GTATTTGGAGAAAATAGGTCGAGAAGAAATGGGCCTTATTCGTAAAGGTGAGACAGTCTATAGAGTTGTACCAGAGTAATATCGTTCTAAATAGATTTATGGGGAAGTGGTCGCGGGCTAATTCTCACTTTATGTGAAAATTGTCAAAGCGTTTTCCACGACACCTCATTAAGAGAAAACGCGGGGTAGAGCAGTCCGGTAGCTCGTCAGGCTCATAACCTGAAGGTCGCAGGTTCGAATCCTGTCCCCGCAACCAATATCCCCTTGTAGGTCAACGACTTGCAAGGGGTTTTGTTTTTATGGATCTTTCCAAAAGGTCTTTCGGCTAACGTACGGTTAATACTCTGGTGGGCACAGGCAAAAAAATCTTCAAGGTGTAAAATTCATCTGTTTTTATAAGAACAACATTATCTAAATCTCATCTTTACAGCTAAGTGGGATTTTTTATTTTTACTTCATTATCACTAGCGATTAACCTATAATGTTCGAAAGAGGGTTGACCCCTGTTATTAAACAGAGAGTATAAAAGGAAAATATTATGGTAGAGCTTGGAAAATACAATAAACTGAAGATTGTTAAGGCGCGGGAAGCTGGTGTTTATTTAGACGGTGGAGACTGCGGAGAATTATTGCTCCCAAAAGATCAGATTTTTTCTGATTGTCAAGTTGGAGAAACGTTGGAAGTCTTTCTTTATCGCTCTTCAAAAGAGAAGGTTGTTCCGACAACTACAAAGCCGCATGCGATGGTTGGTGAGTTTTCATATCTTAAGGTTGTTGATGTTTTGGATGTTGGTGCGTTTTTGGATTGGGGATTACCTAAAGATTTGTTTGTTCCTGAAAGCGAGCAAAAGGAAGCCATGGAAAACGGGAAGTCTTATGTTGTTTATATTTATAAAGATGACCGACGAGATCACGTGGCGGCATCGTCAAAATTAGATGCTTTTTTGGATAAAGAGCCTGTAGTTTTTAGAGAGAATGAAAAGGTTGATCTTTTGGTTTGCCATCAAACGGAGCTTGGATATAAGGTTATTATTAACGATTCGCATTGGGGCCTTCTTTATAAAGACGAAGTGTTCCAGAATTTAGAATGTGGTCAGCGAGTAGAAGGTTTTATTAAAAAAATACGTGAAGACGGAAAAATTGATTTGAGCTTACAGGTTCAAGGGTATCAGAAAATGAATGATCTTGAGGGAAGAATTATTGCGCAAATTAACAGGGAAGGTGGAACGCTTAAGGTTACGGATAAGAGTTCGCCGGAGATTATTTATGAACTATTTGCAGTGAGTAAGAAAAAATACAAAATGGCTTTAGGTTCGTTGTATAAAGCCCAACGTATTGTTGTTAAAGATGATGTTATCAAAATGAGTTAGAAAGGAAGCGTGAACGGTGTTGATGAAGCGAATAGAAGAAATTAATCTTTCAGAAAAGATCAATGAGTGTGTTTCTTTTCTGGGAATTCTGGCGGATGATCCTCAGATGTGGGTGAACCTTAAAGAAGAAGAGAAAATTGCGCTGATGAAAATTGCAGGGCGTATTTCTCATCCTGAGCGTGCGGAACTTCGTCAACGGAATTATGTGCGTGCAAAAAACCGTCGTCAGAATGTTGTCAAAAAAGAGCGGAAAGCTCGAGCAACAACTGGTATTCGTAGCGCACGTGATGTGGTGGTTTTTGAAGCGCCAGAACGATTGTTGGGGGTGGATGCTGGAGCTTTGATTGAGGATTATGAGCTTAAGACTCCGCGCACGTGCTACGTGTGTCATGGCGAATATAATAAGTTTCATTTTTTCTATGATTCGATGTGTCAAAAATGTGCGGAATTTAATTATAAGAAACGTTTTCAGACGGCAGATTTGTCAGGTCAGGTTGCTTTGATTACAGGGTCGCGTTTAAAGATTGGATATCAGGCGACGCTGATGATGTTGCGTGCGGGCGCATCTGTTATTGCTACAACACGTTTTCCTGTTGATTCGGCCATGCGCTATGCGCGTGAAAAAGATTTTGGACAGTGGAAAGATAAACTTCATATTTATGGACTCGATTTACGGCATACCCCGAGTGTGGAAATCTTTTGTCACTCTGTCGAACAGCGATATGAACGTTTAGATATCCTCATTAATAATGCAGCGCAAACTGTCAGACGCCCCCCGGGATTTTATGCGCACTTAATGGCGAATGAACAACTATCTATGTCTGATCTTCCGAAGGATACGCAAGCATTGTTGGGATCTTATGATGAATGTAAAAAGCAACTCAATTCCTATTCAGCTTCTAATCTTCAAGAAGGTAAAGCGCTGACGGTGGGTTGGACGGGAAGGGCCCCTGGAATTGGATTGCGGGCGTCCGCTGCGCTTTCACAAATTCCTTATGCATATGATCATTCTCTTAAAACGTCAGAAATGTTTCCTAAGGGTGAGCTTGATGTTGATTTGCAGCAAGTCGATTTGCGTAAAACTAACAGTTGGCGCTTGCGTTTAGGAGAAATTGAAACTTCTGAAATGTTTGAACTTCAGCTGGTTAATGCGATCGCCCCTTTTGTTTTATGTAATAAATTAGAGCCTATGATGAAACGCGATTTTACCGGGAAAAAACATATGGTTAATGTCAGCGCGATGGAAGGCAAGTTTCATCGGTTTAAAAAGATTGATCGTCACCCGCACACGAACATGGCAAAAGCCGCGCTTAACATGCTAACACATACGTCTGCCGGAAGTTTAGTGAAAGATGGTATTTATATGAATGCTGTCGATACGGGGTGGGTGACGGATGAAGATCCTGCGCATCTTTCACAACAAAAGCAAAAGACACACGACTTTCAACCACCACTTGATATTGTCGATGGGGCAGCGCGCGTGTGTGATCCTTTCTTTGATGGAATCAATACAGGAAAACATTGGTGCGGAAAATTTTTGAAAGACTATTCTCCGATTGACTGGTGAGCGGAAAAAGAAGGGGAGCAATAGGGGTCAGCGCCCTAGTTTAATAATAATTGCCTAATCATTTTTAACTTTATTTATTATACTTATTATGCAGACAAAAGATCAAAAAGATTTAGTCAGGATTGATCGTTGGTTATGGGCGGTAAGAATTTGTAAGACGCGTCCGATGGCTGCAGATTTATGTAAACGTCAGCGCGTTAGCATAGACGGTCAACATGTTAAACCTTCACGAGAAGTTAAGTTTGGGCAAACCATAGTACTTAAACGGGATGGCATTACATGGCAGTATAAAGTTCTTGAATGTATCACTAAACGTGTTGGCGCTAAGCTGGCTGTTGCTTGTGTTGAGAATTTGACTGAACAGGAAGAGCTTGATAAATTAAAAATAGTTAAAACAGGATGGACGCCGGGACGTGACAAAGGGCAGGGACGTCCGACTAAGAAAGAACGTCGCTCGCTAGATGCGTTGCACGATATTTAAAAATGATCGAAATTCCTGATTCTATATTTTCACTCAATGAAGACGGCGTGGCCGTATGTCCAAGATGCCAGAAACCGATTAAAGAATGTAGTTGTGTTTCTTATGATCCCTCACAACCAAAGTATGATCAATTTACTTTAACGGTACGATTAGATTCGCGTAACCGTAAAGGAAAAAAAGTGATAATAATTGAAGGCTTGCCAAGGGATGAGGTGTATTGCAGGAAGTTGGCCAAAATTCTTAAAACGAAGTCTGGATGCGGTGGGACTTGTTATGCTGATGAGTCAGGTGGAATTATTGAGCTTCAAGGTCAAAAAGGGGAATTAATTAAACAATTACTTTTAAAAGAAGGTTTTTTTCGTATTCATTAAGGAGAGCGCGGTTTATGGAACATAGTAATTTTTCTAAATTAAGACGGGACCTTGACGAGGCCATTACATATGCAGGTACTTCGACGGCTGAGCAAATAGTTGAAGAAGGCTTACGCGAGGCTCAGAGCCAGGAAGTTTTAGGTGAGATCATGTATTTTAAAGCCCAAAAAGAAATTATTAAGGGAAATTATGAGGAGGCTATTCAATTTCTACGGCGCGCTATAGAACATAATCAAAGCGATGGAGCGGCCTATAACGATCGGGCTTTATGCTTGATTGAGTTAGGCGCAGATGAAGATCAAGTTTTGGCTGATTTTGATAAGGGGATTGAAGTGGAGTCAGATTACGCGACCGTTTATCATAACAAAGGCTGGTATTTAAATCAGCTTGGAGTACATGATGAGGCGATATTGTATTTTGAGAAAACTCTTAAGCTTGAGCCTAATCGGGCTGTGACGTATGAGAATCTGGCAGATGCTTATCTTAATTTAGGTAATAAACAAAAGGCAATTGAGGCATTTCAAAAAGCTATAGAAGTTCTTAATTTACGTTATACAGATATCAAAGATCAGATTGAGGCTAAGATTAAAATAGTAACTGATAGCGAATAAAGAGGTTGAGTAACAATAGGGCTTTGTCTCTTATCCTCCAAATGAAAGGAAGTCTCTTTTTATGTTTGGCGGAAGCTGTTAGAATTAAGTAAAAGTAAGTAAAGCGCTTCAAATTTCGGCTAACACTGTGCCAATATCCTAACGGGCACAGGCAAAACAGTCATAAACACCCTAAAATAGTATTAATTAAGAGCAAGTAAATATTTGTTTTATAAGCTGGAGTTATGATCTATGAATCAAAAGAATCATCTTACAGAAGGCTCAGTAACAAAAAAACTTATTTTTCTTACTGTGCCAATGATATTTGCGATGCTTTCAATGGTGGCATTTAATCTAGTTGATACATTTTTTGTATCTCGGCTTGGTACAGTAGAATTAGCAGCAATGGGATTTACATTTCCGATAGTTATGTTCATTCTAAGCATTTCTTCGGGATTTGGCATTGCAATTTCATCGTTAGTCTCGCGAGCCATTGGCAGGGGAGATCATCATCAAGTTAAACGACTAACAACCGATAGTCTTATTCTCGCTATTATAGTTATGCTTATTATTGCGGTTTTAGGATTTCTTTCAATGGATTGGATGTTTCGTTTGCTTGGAGCAGATGGCACATCTTTATTTTTAGTTAAGCAGTATATGCGCATTTGGTATTTTGGGGTTATTTTTGTTGTTATTCCTATGATAGGAAATAATGCAATTAGAGCTTGTGGGGATACTCTTTTTCCTAGCTTGATTATGGTTGCTTCAGTGCTTGTTAATATTATACTAGATCCTTTGTTGATCTTTGGGCTTTGGGGCTTTCCGCGTTTAGAATTAGAAGGGGCAGCAATTGCCACAGTAATTTCGCATGTTGTTGCCTTGGTATGTTCTTTGGCGGTTTTGCACTTTAAAGAAAAGTTGCTTGATTTTTCTTTGCCGTCTTTGGGGGAATTTATTGGTTCAGCAAGGCAATTTTTTTATATTGGCATTCCTTCGGCAGTGTCTCGACTACTTATGCCGGTCACAATGGCAGTAATTATGCGATTGGTTTCTGGATTTGGGGATGTTGCTGTTGCAGCTTTTGGTGTTGCCGTAAAGGTAGAGATGTTTGTTTTTACTTTAATTATGGCTCTAGCTACAGCTTTAATTCCTTTTGTAGGTCAAAACTGGGGCGCAAAGAATTTTAGTCGAGTGAAAGAAGCTATAAAGAAAGCAAATATATTTTCTTTTGTTTGGGGATTGGGTATCTTTGTTGCGCTGTGGGTGCTTGCATTTCCTTTAGGGCATTTATTCGGAAAAGATATTGAGGTTGCAAACTATATTAAACAGTATCTATGGCTTGTACCTATAAGTTACGGGTTTCGTGGATGTTCTTTTTTAGTAGCTTCAGTATTTAATGCTATGAATAAGCCATTGGCTTCTGTTGGATTAAATTTAGCTCGGATGCTTGTGTTTTACATTCCTTTGGCAATAATCGGTAGTCGGATAGCAGGATTGGTAGGGTTATTTGTTGGCTTAAGTTTGGCAAATTTGGGAGCAGGAATATTATCAATTATTGTGATAAAAGTTTCTTTTGAAAGAATAGTTAGGAATAATTAGGTGCAGGAGTTAATTCTTTAACTCCTAGAAATAAAAGGTTTCAGGGCTGAATGAAACGATCAAGATCTTGCTTTCGGAAAAGGTCAAGGTCATTGAACTCGTTTTCGAAAGAAGTAAAACAATGAATCCTGATGGTAAATTTGAATTTAATTCTAATTTCTCAACATTCGATGAAAGGGTAATAACGTTTCAGGGAGAATATCGTAAATAAAGAATCTAAAAAACATAAAAATGTGCCAGGCACTTAAAGGAGATTGATATGGATGTTTTAAACTCAAACGAAATAATTTCTTATCAAGATGGTTCAGTGGTTAGCAAAGAAATCCTAAAAAAACAAACAGGATCAGTAACTCTATTTGCTTTTGATAAAGGACAAGGATTGAGCGAGCACACAGCTCCATTTGACGCATTAGTCAGTGTAGTTGACGGTCAAGCAGAAATTACAATATCAGGTCAGCCTTTTATTCTAAAAAAAGACGAAATGATAGTTATGCCTGCAAATAAACCACACTCGCTAAAGGCAGTGGAGCAATTTAAGATGGTTTTGGTAATGATAAAATCTCAATAAGTAGAAATCCCCGAATTAGAATTATGGTTAGTATGCAATGATGAGGAGTTTCTTAGTTTAATTAAGAAATAAACAGGGGTCAGAGCTTTATTATGAATCTGTCACAAATCTGGCATATCGTAAAACTTAGTTTTTGTGATATAGCTTAACAGCAGGAATTGTGGCGACTTAGGTTGTTAATTATATTTTATTCCCTATCACAAAATCTCATTTGTGAACAAATTGCGAACAATGTTTTCTTCATGTGCAATTGATGGTATGCTTATTGTATTATTAAAATAGTTGCTGGAGGATATCGCGAGCTACAATGCATACCTTGAGTTTGTTTTTCCAACAGTATTTGGAGTTATTGTATTTCTTTTCTTCTTCTTGAAACAATCCATGTTTTTTTGGAAGTTGCAGAGGAAAGTCTAAAGCTTATAGGTGTTTCGATGTTTTTTGCAGGATTTCTAAATGTGGTGATGTCCTGTTTAGATGACAACGCTGCAAAACTAATTGGTTTGAAAAAATGAATATAACGCTCAATAGAAATCGAAGAATTAAAATTTTGGTAAGGGGTCATTCCAACATTGGTGATGTTTGTTATGATTTGGCGCTTATTCAACCTTTGAAAAGGCATTTTCCTCAATCCCATATCACTTTTCTGTCTCATTCAAAATCTTCAGAACTTGCAGAAGGCTATCCTGGTGTTGACAAAGTTATGATTTTTAAACGTAAGGGTCAGCATCGGTTCTTCAACAACATTCAATTAACTTTACAATTGAATCGTGAGAGATTTGACTTGAGCATCGGTCTTGTTAAATCATTTCGGCACAGATTTTCTTTTATTCTTCATGATTGGAACATTGCGAAAATGTTAAAACAAGAATTAAGAAATAAGCAGATTCATCCTCTAGATATTTATGCAAAATTTCTTGAAAAGAAGAATGTCCATTTTGAGACCAGTTCTTATACTTTCTCAAGACAGGATGCTGATCAATATTGCGACAGAATTTTTAAGAAATATGGACTGGACCCGAAGGCTCCTCTTGTTGGTATTTTGCCTTTTTCTGCATGGCGCCATAAGGATTGGGAGACTGAAAAATGGAATGAATTTGCAGTTCGACTCAAAAAGGACTTTAATCTTCAAACCATTGCCTTTGGGAAGATTGCTGAGACGTCATTATTAAAGAGTCTTTCACCGATTATTATTTCAGAAATTAATCAAACGACGTTAAAACAGGCGATTGCCTTGACTTCACGCTGCCGAATCTTTGTTGGGCCAGATTCGAGCCTTTTGCATTATGCTAGCTGTTTGCATACCGATACAATCGGTCTTTATGGTCCTACTTCTGCAAATTATATGTATCCATATTTTCATCGTGAAAATATTGTCCATGCGAAAATAAAAAACAATGATAGGTGTTGTGGCGCTGGTCAGTTTGAATGCCCGCGTTCTCTTTATAATGCACCGTGTTTGTCGATGAAGAAAATCGGAGTCGATGAGGTTGTGTTACAAGTCGAGAAGATATTAACCAAAGCTGGGGATTTAACACATAGAGATATTTAATATATTATCGCTAGGATAATAAAACACAAACCTAATCACATTGGGTTTTTGATTAATTTAAATACTCAATAAATAGAAATACAGCCGTAGATATTGTCTTTGGTGGAATCAAGATTGAGAAAAGGTTTAAAGCGGTAAATTTTTAATGTAGTAAAATTTTATTTATGGCACAAGTTTGGCCGATGGCTCGCAAGGTCATGTGTCTCTTCTTTGTATATCAATGACCTATATGATACAATTATCAGCCAAGGTGCTTGAAGGTCGGCGGAAAAACTGGGAGATAGGGATCTGCTCCCTGCCTATAAACACGATTAGGAAGTATTATGATTATAACTAAAAATATTGCAAAATATTTCGGTTCATTTCAGGCCTTGAGGGATGTTTCCTTTGAAATTAACAAAGGGGAGATTGTGGGCTTCTTAGGCCAGAATGGTGCGGGCAAAACTACATTGATGCGCATTTTGACATCATATCTTCCCGCGACGTCGGGAACGGTAATTATTGGGGGTGAAGATGTCGCCAAGAACTCATTAGCTGTTCGAAGAAAAATAGGATATCTTCCTGAAACGCCGCCGCTCTATTCTAACATGAAAGTCATCGACTATCTCAGATTTGCCGCAGAACTCAAAGAGGTTCCCTTCAAACGGCAGCGGAATCAAATAGATAAAGTTTTGGAAGAATGCAATATCAAGGATGTAAGAGATAAAACGATTGGGATATTGTCGAAAGGTTATCGGCAAAGAGTGGGTATCGCGCAAGCTATCATCCATGAACCTGATTTGCTTATCTTAGACGAACCTACAAGCGGGCTTGACCCGATCCAGATACTTCAAGTGCGCAATCTCATCAAAGATCTCAGGAACGAGCGGACTGTACTTATAAGCACACACATACTTTCTGAAATTGAACAAATTGCCCAACGGGTATTGATCATTAGATCAGGACAAATTATTGTAGATGAATCACTGCAGACGCTTTTGAAAACTTCGGGTAATGTTCAAGGTGTTCAATCGACCTTGGAAGAAGTTTTTATTAAGCTGCACAGCGAAAGTAATGAGGGAGCATGAATAAGATTCTTTCGATCGCAAAAAAAGAATTGATGGCTTCTTTTAAATCTCCGACCGCCTATATTGTCTTGATTCTCACCATCTCACTTTTCAACATTTTCTTCTTCATGATCATTGATGAAGGCAGGGAAGCTAGTTTGCGCGATATCTTTAAGGTTATGGAGTTTATGTTTGTTTTTATTATTCCGCTTCTCACGATGAAAATATTCTCAGAAGAGAAATTAACGGGCACCATGGAATTTTTGATGACAACTCCAACGACAAATACGGCTATTGTTTTAGGGAAATATCTTGGGAGTTTGGCATTCTTTACTTTAATGGTTGGCATAACAGTGGTCTATTATTTTATAATTGAATATTTCGGACAACCGGATCAGCTAACTGTATTAACAGGGTATGCAGGGATTTGGCTGGAGGGAGCGTTTTTCCTTTCCGTGGGGATGCTCATTTCCTCGTGGACGCGCAACCAAATTGTGGCTGCAATAGGTTCTTATGTGATCCTGTTTTTATTGTATTTCTCAATAAGCTTTATCAGGTATTTTGATGGGGTGGCTGAGGTCTTGATCCGATATATCAGCACCTCAACTCATTGTGAGAATTTTGCGGTTGGTATTATTGCAAGCGCTGATATTGTTTATTACGTGAGCGGAATTGTCCTTTGTATTGTATTGACCCGTTTGAGCATTGAAAATCGATTGTGGCGATAAATGAATAATAAAAATAACAAGAATTTACCCATTTTATTAGCATTAGGAATGTTTTGTCTCCTCTGGGGGCTCGGCTCTTTTTATGTTGAGCAGGGTTTCGGTATTTCGGCGATCGCGCTTTCTTTATTAGGGATCATCTCATTGTTGACCTGTTTTATTGTTAAAGGCAAATCCGTCCAGAGGCGTTTGAAATTGCCTCAATGGAAGAAGGTGAGCGTCATTTGCTTGGTTGTTCTTTTATCTTTAGTCATTTTTGTGGGAATAAATTATCTTGCCTTTTTTCTTCCTTTTCGATGGGATGTTACCAGAGCCAAACAGCACACGTTAACAGCAAGGACGCTTGAGCTTGTTAAGGGGTCAAAAGCGCAAGTCCAATTAACTGCCTTCTATGTGGGATTGCCGCCTAAATATCTAGAGGACCTGTTTAAAGAATATGAGAGGATCTCCGACGGGAAGATCAAAGCAGAAATTATTGATCCTATTCAGCAGATCGGTTATGCAGCCAAGTTTGGGAATTTTATAGATAGCAAAGAAAACAAAGTTGTTGTCCTCTCCGGCGATGAACGAAGAGATATTGATTTTACAGAGGCGTTTTTGACAGAGGAACAATTAACAAATGCCATTATGCGCGTGACAAGAGAAGAGCGGCATGTTTATTTTCTAACGGGGCATGGGGAATACGATATATCTCATGAAGGGGATCAGGGCTTAAGTATTTTGACAAAATTATTATTATCCAATAATGTCTTAAGTAAGAGTCTTATGTTAGGCATAGAAGAAAAGATCCCCGAGGATTGCGATGTGCTCGTGATCGCAGGGCCGCATAATGATTTAACAGAAAAAGAAGAAACGATTATTGAAGAATACTTAAGGAGCGGAGGAGACGCTTTATTTCTCATCGAGCATGTTGTTGTAACCACTCCCGACAAGCCTTTAACGGATGAAGAGAAGCGTAGAAATCCTTCTCTAAACAGCATTCTCAATCAATGGGGCGTCAATGTTGGAGAAGATGTTGTTGTTGACTTAAGCAGTCATGCCGGGTCCGATGTCGGAAGTCCTGCTACTCGAAATTACATGCCGCATAAAGCCATCACACAAGGATTGGATTACACGTTTTATGTTCGCCCTCGCTCAATAACAGCTTTAGAAAAACGTCGCTCAGCTATTAAGCTTGCACCCATTGTATTGACAGCAAAGAAAGGAAATAGTTGGGCCGAGTCTGATAGGACATTGAAAATACATTTTGACGAAACAGTGGATAAGCCAGGCCCTGTTACTGTGTCGGTTGTTATTCTTGAAAAAAAGGAAGAGGGGGATTTGTCTGATACGCGCATTATTGTTTTTACTGATGCGGACTTTTTGACAAATATTTTTATTAATCAATATAGTAACGCTAAAATGGGGCTTAACATTATTAAATGGTTATCCGAATCGGATTATAATGTTTTTCTTGATCAAAGGGAGATCGAAGTTCAACGCTTAGATCTCACCAGCAAACAAAAACGCAAGGTTGCTGTTGTTCTTATCCTTATGCCAGTATTTATCTTCGCTTGCGGAATCATCGTGTGGATGAAGAGCTAGGGGATTGGATTCACATATTCTTAATAAATAATAAATAGGAATTAACAGGGGTTAGCGTCTTAAACAAAGATAGGGTGCTGTCCCCTATTGTAAGGACATTAAAATGACAGCATCTAATTTAGAAATACTCGCCTATGAACAAACGTCTTTGGGGCTGCTGTGTCTAAGACGTCGTCGGCCGCTACATGATTCAACGATAATATTGACAGAAATTACACTTAATCATGAATTTTTAATGAGTAGTTATTGTACGGACTCTGAAACGCAATTATCAAAGATTGCGCTCCAGATGCATGGGGGCGATCATTTAAATATTTTAGTGGGAGGGTTGGGTTTAGGATATACGGCTTACGAAGCGTTATGCAGTAAACAGGTTCAATCTGTGAGGGTTGTTGAATTCTTGCCACAGGTTATTTCTTGGATGAATGAAGGGTTGGTGCCGTTATCTAAAGATCTTGTGTCTGATAAGCGCTTGTCAGTTGTTGAAGGAGATATTTATGGGCAGCTGGCTGAGTCGCCAGAAAGAAAATTTGATATGATTCTCATTGATGTTGATCATTCTCCTTGTGAGCGATTGGATAGCAAGTGTGGACAGTTTTATACTCGGGAAGGACTTAAGCGTGCGAGTAAGCATTTAAAGGAAGACGGAGTTCTTGCTGTTTGGTCTTATACAAAAGATTCTCCTTTTGCGGACGCCTTGAGGGATGTGTTTACAGAGGTGCGCATTGAACCCATAACATTTAAACATAAATTCTTTAATAATGAAGAGCATACGGATTGGTTATTCTTTGCTCAAAATAATAGGGAATAATAGGAGTAGCGCCCTAATCAAAGTTGGCACAAATTCGGCATATTGCAAATCTTCACTTTTATAACATCTTCACAAATAATAATTTAAAACAATAGCTCCACAGGTTCATAGCCTGAAGGTCCTAGGTTCAAATTTTAGCCACGCAAGTATTCGGGAGGCAATGACTTGTGTCATTTTGTCTCCCATTTTTCTTTGCTCAGAAATGGCTTCGGATAACACCTGGATAACAAAAATAACAATTTTGTTTAGTTAATCATGGCTTAATAATGTTGCATAATGTTAAATAATACTTGACAAGAATAAATTGTTATTGTATATTTATAGTGGAGGTGGAAAGATGAAAATTGTTGGAATAAATATTAAAAAGCTTAGAGAAGAATCAGAGATTACATTGCGAGAATTGTCAAAAAGGTTGCGGGTCAGCGCTAGTTTTTTATCTCAAATTGAGACGGGCAAAGCCTCGCCTTCATTGTCTACATTGAAGGATATTGCAGACGCTTTGCAGACTACTGTCGGAGGTTTAATGGGAGAAAACCAAACCAAGCAAGATAGCCCTGTTGTAAAAGTAAAAGAACGAAAAGCATTAAAGCATCTTGGATCTGGTGTAAGCATGTATCTTCTGTCTACTCCCGACTCTAATAAGCAGATGGAAACCTTGCTTTTTTCTTTGGATCGCGATGCTAACTCAGGTAAAATGTTGTATAAGCATTTCGGTCAAGAATTTGTTTTGGCGTTAAGTGGTGTTTTAGAATTAACGTTAAATGACACAAAGCATGTTCTTAAAAAAGGGGATAGTATTTATTTTAATTCTAACGTGCCACATTCATTTAAGAATCTGTATAAAGGAAAGACAGAAGCTGTGTGGGTTGTAACGCCACCAAGCTTCTAAAAATTTTTAAATTATGTGTTAAGTATATATTAACAATGTAAACTTTGAGTAATCAAGAAAAGGAGGGCAAAATGAAAAATACAATTAAAAATAGGCTCGGTGAGTTTGATCTCGATAAAGGAAAAGTATGCTCAGATATCGTTGACTCTATGAAAGAGGGTGTATATGTTGCAGATAATAACGGGACAATTTCTTTTGCAAATAAGGCTCTTGTCGATATCTTTCAATATGAAAATAAAAAGGAAATTGTTGGATTAAACTTGGCTGATTCGCTGTATGAGCAGCCAAAAGATCGCATAGGGTTTTTAAGGGCTTTAAAGGAGAAGGGGCATGTTTATGATTATGAAATAAAAATGACAAGAAAAGACGGTTCAAAAGTTATTATTTCAGCAAGGAGTAATTTCTTGAAGGATAAGGATGGCAAAGTTATTGGTGTTGAGGGTGTTTTAAATGATACTACGGAGAAAAGAGTTCAGGAGAAATCTCTTTTTCAGGGTGAGGAGATTGAGGTAGGCAAGAAAAAAGAGCAAATGGAAGACTTTATATTAGATCCTCTTACCAAATTGTCTAATTATAAATATTTCATGAATCAACTTAGTTATGAAATTAAAAGAGTTAATCGATTTTTTAGCCCACTCGGTTTTATGATGTTAGATATTGATGATTTCCGTGAATATAATAATGACTTTGGAAGAGCCAATGGAGACTGTTTGTTGAAAATGGTAGGTTCTTTATTGAAAGAAAATTTACGTGAAACAGATATTATTTGTCGTCAAGCACAAGATCAATTTCTAATCATATTACCATCAACTCAAAAAGAAGAAGTTTTAAGTATTTCTAAGAAAGTTAAAGATAGTGTTCAGAAAGCAAAATTTGATAAAGAGGTAACATGTAGCATCGGAATGTCTCGTTATGTGATTGGGATGACGCAAGAAGAGCTTTTTCTTAAGTCTAATTTAGGATTATGCATGGCAAGACAAGTTGGTAAAAATGAGGCATGTTTGTATGAGTAGTGAATGGGTTGGACATTTATATAATGCTATATTAGAGAAGAGGTGATTCTGGTGGACAAGGTTACTATCAATAGTTTGAGAGAACGGGCTAAGGCGAATCCGAAACGAATTATTTTCCCTGAAATTAAGGATGAGCGCATTAAGCATGCGGTGGAATATATAAAAAGAGAGAAGATTGCCATACCTCTTTTTCTTTCAAGTGCAGATGCAGAATCATATCAAAAGGATATTTTTGCTAATTTGTTGTTTGAGCATAAGAAAAAGAAGGGAATGACATTTGAAGGTGCCAGGGAGCTGATGGAAGATGATCTTTTTTATTCTGCGATGATGGTACGTCTTGGATTTGCAGATGGATTGGTTGTTGGAGCAGCACACTCAACAGCTTCAGTCATGCGTGCTGTTCTTGAGTGTTTGGATGTGGATGACAGGATTAAGCTTATTACAAGTTGTTTTTTAATGGTTATTCCGAATTGTAACTATGGACAAGAAGGAATGCTTATTTTTGCTGATTGTGGTGTTATTCCTTCTCCAACAAGTGAGCAGCTGGCAAAGATAGCAATTGCTAGTTCTTATTTTGCTCAGGACATCCTTGAAATATCTCCGCGTGTTGCTATGCTAAGTTTTTCTTCAAAGGGTAGCGCAAGCAACGCTGATGTTGAAAAAGTAAGAGAAGCTGTAGAAAAAGCACGTTTATTAAGAAACGATATTTTTATTGATGGCGAATTACAGGTAGATAGCGCGATTGTGCCAGAAATAGCATCAAGGAAATTGAAAGGTAGCGATGTTGCCGGTAAAGCAAATATTCTTATATTCCCTGATTTGAATTCAGGAAATATTTCTTACAAGTTGACTGAGCGGTTGGCGTCAGCTCGCGCTATTGGCCCGATACTGTTGGGGACGGTACAGCCGTGTTGTGATTTATCTCGAGGATGTAGTGTTGAAGATATTATTGATTGCACGGCTATCACTGTGATTCGAGCACAGAAGAAATCTTTGAGTAATCCTTTAATTAATTTGGATAAAAATTATGCAGATACTTGTTTTTAATGGGGGGAGTTCATCTCTCATTTATGAAATATTTGATGTCAAAGGCCCTGATAAATTTAATATTATTTTAAGGGGAAAGGCCCATCGTGTCGGCGTTAAAGGGACGAAGGAATCTTATATTGAGAATAATTTTCAGGGGAAAACAGAAAAAACGGTTATCCATATACCTGACCACAAAGCAGCAGTTGTTTTAGCTTCGTATTATATAAGAAAGTATAATATCAAAATAGATTGTATCGGCAATAGATTTGTTCACGGAGGGACTTATTTCAAGAAATCTGCTTTAATTAATAAAGATAGTTTGAAGAAATTGGAAGCATGTCTGTCATTAGCGCCGCTGCATAATCCCATTTCGTTAAGTATCATCAAAGAAGCAGGGAAGCTGTTTCCCTCTGTACCTCAATACGTTGTTTTTGATTCTGCGTTTCATGCTCATATTCCTTTGCGGGCGTATCTTTATTCGCTTCCTAAAGCGATAAGAGATAAATATCAGTTTCGTAAATATGGATTTCATGGAATCTCATATACATATATTTCAAAGAAGATTCCTGAGTTTCTACGTTCTGACCCTAAGAAGTTTAAAATGATTGCTTGCCACCTTGGGACGGGAGGAGCGAGTGTTGCTGCTATTAAAAACGGTTTATCTATCGATACCTCAATGGGATTTTCACCTTTGTCCGGACTCATTATGAGTACTCGTTCTGGAGACATTGATCCTATGCTTATTTTGTATCTTATGAAGGAGAGCGGGTATAGTGCTGAGAATTTAATTGAGTTGCTAAATAAAAAAAGCGGTTTACTGGGAATTTCTGGATTCTCTAGTGATATTACTGATATTATGGAACGTATTTCTAATAAAAAGTTTCAAAAAAGAGCAATTCTTGCTTTGAATATGTATTTATATCGTCTTAAGAAATACATAGGAAGTTATATATTAGCACTTGGCGGGAAGATAGATGCTTTAGTTTTTACCGATGATGTCGGTGTCAATAATCCTTTTGTTAGAGAGGCGGCCTGTAAGGATATGGCCTGGGCGGGTATTGCTATTGATAAAGAAAAAAACAAGAGAGCTTCTTCCTTGGGGATTTCACTCATAAATTCATTTTCTTCAAAAGTGAAGGTGGTTTCGGTTCCAACGCAAGAAGAGTATATTATATGCCTTGAAGGAATGCGAATATTGGAGGAAAAAGAATGACTTTACTCCTGGATATCAAATCTGGATTATTAAAGTATTGCCTTTTTGAAGATGGAAAATGCACAGAAAGAAAGTTTACATATGATCCTATTGAGGCAAGGCATAAGTTTCGCGTTATAAATAAAACGAAGAAGATTGATACAGTTGGATATAGGTTTGCTCATGGAGGAGATGTTATTTCGGAAGCCGCTATGCTTATTAATGTAGATACGTTGCTAAAGATTAAGAAGGCTAATAAATTTTGTCCAGAAAGAAATACAATAATTTATAATGAGATTAAGAATTGCATGCAAATTCTTCCTGATGCACAACATATTCTATTATGCGATAGCGCGTTTTATATTAATTTGCCTGAGCATGTTAGGACGTATGCACTGCCGTATGAGTTTGCTAAGAGAGGAATCAGGAGATATGGGAGGCAAGGATTGACTCATCAGTGGGCATATGAAAAAGCAAAGAAATTATCCTCTAGGCAGATGCACAATGTGATAAGTATTTTCTTAGATGATTACACGAATATCGTAGCCATTAAAGATGGAATGCCTCTGGATGTGAGTGATGGTTTTGCGGGGGAAGGTAGTTTAGTATCAAAGACGTATTGTGGTGGTATAGATTTATCAGTTATCTTTCAGATGCTTTCTCGTGGAGAGTCTGTCGAGAAGATAAATAGCTTGCTTGCAAAGAAAAGTGGTTTTAAGGCTATGGCTGGTGGAAAATGCGGCTTAAAGGATATTTTTAGAAGGAAAGATCCTAAAGCTAACATGGCCAAAGAGGTTTATTTTTATAATATATTAAAACATGTGGGTGCGTATATAGCTGCCCTTGGCGGTTTAGATGCGGTTATCTTTGTTGGAGAAAAGAAAAAAGAGTTAATTGATTTATCTTTAGAAATTATCTCTGAATTAAGTTTTATGGGATTGAAAGAAAAGACTTCTGCTGTTTCTCTTAAAAATTGTTTATTAACAAGCAAGAAGTCTAAAATAGATTCTTATTATTTTGAATTTAATAAATGGAATATTATGGCGGAGTTTATTTAAATACTTTAGAATTATTTAGATTTGGAGTATAGTTTTCTAGGTTATGCAATTTTTTATTGTTTAATATTGATAGTTATTTGTAGTATTTAGAAAGTAAAAGATGAGATATAATTTATGTAAATATGATGATATCGGAAGAGAAAATGTAACTATTGGTACTTCGAAGAAACTATTTAATATACTTGGTGATTAAGTAGAGAAAAATGATATCTTATGGGTTTATTGAAAGGAGAAGTTAGGCATGAAAGAAGATTCCGGGAAAGATATGGAGCAGGAAAAGCGTCTTAAAGATAATTTGTTTAAGATAAAAAATAAGTTGATTGTTATTAGCGGCAAGGGAGGTGTTGGCAAAACTAGCGTTGCTGTTAATTTGGCGTATGGTTTATCTGTCAAAGGGTATAAGGTGGGCATTCTTGATGTGGATATTCATGGTCCAAATATTGCAAAAATGCTGGGCATTGAAGGAAGAAGATCGGAAAGTTCAGAATTAGGGATTGAACCTGTAGAGGTTTCTTCAAATCTTAAAGCGATTAGTATTTCGTTCTTTGTAGAAAATCAAGATACGCCTATTATTTGGAGGGGTCCGCGTAAGATGATTACAATTAAACAGTTTTTAAGTGATGTTAATTGGGGGTATCTTGATTATTTAATAGTTGATTCGCCTCCGGGAACCGGTGATGAACCGCTAAGTGTTTGTCAGTTAATTTCCGATATAGATGGTGCGATAATTGTAACAACACCTCAAGATGTTGCTATCTTGGATTCAAGAAAAAGCGTCCTGTTCGCGAAGGAATTAAAAATTCCTATTGTGGGGATAGTCGAGAATATGAGCGGTTTCATATGCCCACATTGTCAAAAAGAAATTGATTTATTCGGAGCCGGAGGCGGTGAGGCGGCTGCTCATGATCTAAAAGTTCCTTTCTTGGGAAGAATTCCTATTGAGCCTGAGATGGTAAAATCAGGGGATTCAGGGAAACCTTTGGTTGGTTTTAAGAAGGAAAATTCAACTGCTAAGATTGTGGATGAAATAATAGAAAGAATCAGGAGGGCATTAAAAACTGATGAGCAAGAAAAAATATAAATATATTTATGGTCCGGTTCCTTCTTGGAGATTAGGTAGCTCTTTGGGAATAGATCCTGTTTCAAAAGGAAGAAAAATTTGTAGCTTTGATTGCGTTTATTGTCAGATCGGCAAGACTGGTCTTTTAACGGATGATCGGAGAATTTTCATCAAATGTAAAGATATTATTGAAGAGTTGGATTCCTTGCCGCCTTTAAAAATTGATTATATTACGTTTTCTGGTGCAGGGGAACCTACATTGGCCGCTAATTTAGGTGAGATGATAAAATCTGTAAAGCAGATCAGAAAAGAAAAAATTGCCGTTATTTCTAATTCTTCTTTATTCCATAGAGAAGATGTGCGAAAAGATTTACAATTAGCGGATTTTGTTATAGCAAAATTTGATGCCTCCACACAAGAAACACTAATGGCTGTCAATAAACCTATGAAAACAATTAATATCAAACATATTGTTTCGGGGATAAAAACGTTTAGAGAAATGTATAAGGGGAAATTAGCTTTGCAGATTATGTTTATTGAGCAAAACAAGGGAAGCGTGAAGGATATCGCTCGAATTGTCAAAGAAATTAACCCAGATGAAGTTCAAATTAATACCCCGCTTCGGCCTTGCGGGGTAAAGCCTTTATCTGAGTCCGAAATTGATAAGATAGAAACTTATTTTA
>Ga0307990_1001559_pt1 | contig 19180 bp, 11 predicted proteins | sample EllFjometagen129_FD_203168 | JGI IMG/M metagenome (GOLD analysis project Ga0307990, IMG submission 203168) | Marine microbial communities from Ellis Fjord, Antarctic Ocean - #129 | ecosystem: Environmental > Aquatic > Marine > Unclassified | place: Southern Ocean | collected 2014-10-08
GCATTTCAACTACCCCACCTTCCAACGAAATGCAGGCACTCTTTATCAAAACCACCAGCGAAGGTATCATCACCAGAACACACGATGAACCATCCGGTGTTCGCTCCACCCAAGCTATTGTATATCCCAATCCGGCCAGGGACTTTGTACAGATCGAGTTTAGCATGGCTTACTCCCAGGCTACCTTCAGTTTGCTGGACATAAGCGGCAAAACGGTTTTTGAAAAACAACTCACTACCAACAAACAAAGCCTCGATATTTCGGGCATCCCGGCAGGTACCTACATTTATAGGGTGTTCAATAACAATGGACTTGACGAAAAGGGGAAACTAATGGTGGAATGATACAGGCTTTTATATAGAACCAACATCTTACATCGGACATCGGACATCTTACATCTGATATCAGATGTAAGATGTTTGATATGTGATGTATGATTTCAAGTCACACCGTGAATTATTCCTGGACGCATTGCTTTTCGCTAAATGTAAGGCACTGCTGACCGGGAGTATTCACGTTGTGACTAAAAAAAATAAATTTAGCAACAAATAATTTGAATACAATATGAAAAATCTATTTCTATCAATAATTATTATTATGGCTAGCTTTACCGCCTGTAAAAAAGAGAGCAATACAACAAGCCCGGCTACGGGCAATACACCCAACCTCGAACAGTTGATACTGAACTTTGAGCAAAAGCTCGAATCGGGGCAAAAAGATGGAACAACTTACGCCATCGACAGCGCGGTGTGGTACGTGGAGGCACTGCTTAACTACAATCTCGGCAGCGAAGGCATTGAATGTTCCGGCATAACTGTGGATACTATCGAAACCAACCTTCTTATCCCATCATCAGGGGAATACACGTTAAACCAGCTCGAAACTATTTACAGCGAGTTACTGGATAAAATAATCGAAAATCAGCCAACCAACACCATTGTTTTTGCGGCTGATTTATACAACTATGAAGTAGCAACTGTTATGGTTTTTGAGGTTCAAGTTGCTTATGCAACATTAAGCCAACCTGCATTAAAAGCTACCGCCGATACTTCGGGTTATTGGTACTGGGGGGGCAATGCCGGTATGTGCGGTCCGGATTCAGGATTATATATTGGCATGGATGCTACCGACATCCTTACCGATGCATTTAACCCCACCTGGTCAACAATTTGGACAAGCATGGAGACACTTTATGTAAATCCGGTTTATCCAGGCTTTAATTACTACGACCCAAACTTTCCGTTTACTAATTATCTTGAACTCGATTCGTCGAGAATATTTCATGCAACTGGAGAAGAAGAAATATTGTTTTATTGCCTAACACCGGCAATGATGAGCTATTATGCATCGGGTAATGGAATAGGGTACATTATCAAAGACCTGACACCGGAAAAGAAATTCTATGCACATTGCACAATAAGCTCTGGAGTGTGGGATTATTTTGATGTTTTTCATGAGGGAGCCTTTACCTACGGAATACCATTAAACTAAAATTAAATTAATGAGCAGGAAAAGCTTTCCTGCTCATTTTATTGAAAAATATAAAAACGAATACTATGAAGTTTTTAATAGCAATTTTGTTGATAATAGTTAATATACCAGCTATTGGTCAGGATAGTTTTATTATCCATAAACAAGGGATTAACCCATATAACAAGCCGAAAGATATGATCATTAAACCCAATGGAAATATGATATTTCTATATACTTCAATTCCACTTTGGTCAAATGATATAGACGTCAATTATATTTATGAAATAAACGATAATGGTGAAGTTGTCGGTTCAGCTTCATACACTGACACAAACAATAAACATGTTGAGTCTAATCATTGTGTTTTTACTAACGATACCTTATACATTTTTGGTAGCGGCAGCAATTTTGGTACGCCGGAAGATGCTTTTATATTCATGTTAAAATATGATTTACAATACAACCTTATAGAAAGTTTTAAGTATAATTCCGTATTAAATGGCTTTGGTGGTACATTACATGGTAAACATAAATTTATAAACGATAAATTTTATTATATAACTGCTGCTGGAAATCAATCAAGAGTAGCTCCCTTGTGTGCAGTAATATCAAAACAGGGGCAACTGATAGACTTTGGGATCGACTTGAATTTTCCAAACACAGATATAGTACCATTTGATTTTGATAATCACATTTTTGATAATGGCTATAAAATTTTTGCAGGCACCTTAGGTTTCTGGGGAGCTCCCGAAGTGTGTGGACTCATTTGCTATTTCTCCAGGGAATTTCAAATGGAGGATTTCTTTTTACTTCCTTTTGAAATGGATGCATATTTTACTTACCAACCCGTTAATGATTCAGTTTTTTATATTGCCGGAGAATGGAAAGACTGGGGTTCATCAACCATTAAACGGGCCGGAATACTTAAACTTATGAATGATACCACGGTAGTTAATAAATTTTTGTATGCTGCCGAACCCGATTCATCCGCATGCCCGGCTTACAGGAATTCTTTGGAAATACTACCGGACGGCAACCTGATTTTTTGCTTCACCGATAACATTGACGTAGAAACATTTCCTACCTTATCTCCAACAAAAATCAATTTGATGAAACTTACCCCGGATTTTGATATTATCTGGCATCGCTATATCGGCGATGGAATCAATTCATGGCATGCCTGGGTAATGAAAGTAAATGAGGCAGAGGAAATAATTATCCATGGCTCCTACCACATTCCAGATATTAGTCATTATCAAAACAGGGATGTATTATTTATCAAAACCACGAAAAATGGGCTGATAACCGGAACAAACGATGAACCATCCGTTGTCCGTTCCACCGAAGCTATTGTCTATCCCAACCCCGCGGCGGATTATATTCAGGTTGAGTTTAGCATGGCGCACAACCAGGCTACCTTTAGCCTGCTGGATATAAGCGGCAAAACGGTTTTTAAAAAACAACTTACTACCAACAAACAAAGCCTCGATATTTCGGGCATCCCGGCAGGCAGCTATATTTACAGGGTTTTCAATACCAAAGGTCTGGACGAAAAGGGGAAGCTAATGGTGGAATGATGCAGGTATTTATATAGAACCTAAATCACACATCTTACTTCGGACATCAGACATCTTACCTGCCTCGCCGTCTCGCTTCGACGTTGCTCCAGCAAGGCGGGTATCAGATTTCCGATGTTTGATATTTGATGTGCGATAGCAGATAAACCTAACAGGTTTCCCGCTTTAAGCAATGGATTGCTTTTCAAAGATCAGGATAAACTTAGACGGGTAAACCTGTTAGGTTTTCCAATATATCTTTCAATAAAACCTAACAGGTTTCCCGGTTTCGAGCAATGGATTACTTTTCAAAGATCAGGATAAGCCCAGACGAGTAAACCTGTTAGGTTTCCCAATAACCTCTCTCTTCTCCCTTCCAACTTCTACCATCTAACCTCTCCTCCTAATCACATCCTGGAAAAATCAAGCTTGCATCATCGTTCATAAATACCAAATAAGCTTTGCCGGGCAGTAATTGCTGTAAAGCCTCGATTTCCTGTTCAGGCCAGTTTACATTATAACCCACTGCTTCTTTTATAACTTTGAGATTGTCGCCAAGCTGCGTTGTAAGTTCAGCAACCTGAACCGGGCACATGCTTAATACCGGGATAATGTTCCAGCCAGCATTTAATGCTAAAGTCTTGTTTTTTTCAGCATATCCTATAATCGAAAATGAAGCCGCATCGTTAAGTTTAATCTGATAGCCTGAGTGGGTATTCCAATCCGTCAGCGTATTTTGATTTGCACCGGGAAACCAATAGCCTCCCAAGTTATTCAGAAATACCAGTTCATTTTCCAAACCTGAAAACATATTTTCCAGTTCGGAATCAGCAGGTGCAACAAATCCCGATAAGCTACTCCAGCCGGGCTGCAGGGCTAAACTCATCATCATGGGGGCATCCACAGCTTCCGATAAAGCGCTTTCGTTTCCTGAAAAATCGATGGCTTTGATAGCAACGAGTTCCGCATTTTCAGTAATGGGAACATTTTCGATGTAGGTTTCAGCCGTTACATATTGCGGATCGAAGCCAAAGTTTCCTTCATCATCCGAAATATAAACCGCATAGTATTGCAGGTCGGGATCGCTTACCGCTTGCCAGCTTAACATATAGTTTTCCTGGGTAATCCCGATCATTAAATCCGTGGGAACCTGTGGCGATAAATTATCCACCGAATATCCCTGAACCACGAGGCTTGCAAAATTTCCCTCATCCATCGAAGCTATAACCCTAAAATCGATCAGCCCAATGCCATTGGCTGTGGAATCGAAGGGCGTATGACACAACATTATGTATTCGTCCACACCATAAGCAGCGCCCGAATTTGCCGAAACCCAGCCATTTCCCGCATCATATTGAACAGTATAGCTTTCGGTACTGCGCTCGACGAGGGTATCGGTATCATACACACTGCGCAAAAAATCCACTTCCACCCAGCCACCCTGATCATTGGGAATATCCTGGATCGTTGTTATGGAAGGTTGCGAAATATAATAAACTTTTATAAAATTCATCTTTACGCGTTTATCACCCAAAAAGCCGCGTGCAGTGCTGAGCGTTACTGTATAGTCGCCCATTTCGTTGTAAGTCCATTGCGGATTTTTCAAATTGCTGTCTGTTATACCATCATTATTAAAATCCCAGGCATAAGTTTGTGGGTTGCCGGTGGATTGGTCATGAAACTGTACGGTAAGTGGTGGCAGCCCATAAGCAATATCAGCAGTAAAATTAGCAACAAAAGTCTGGGCGAAGAAATATTTTCCGATATCTGTAGTCGATCGATCGGGATCTTCCGGTGAATCAGGATTGCCGGCATCAATACATCTTGATGAGGATAAGAGATGAAAATCCTGATTGCTTAAATTGATAAAATTTGGATTAATCTGAATATTATATTTGATATCACAGGAATCGTTATTCACATTTTTTTTAACATTTACGCCTATTTCATCAGGGGCATTATAAAGATTACCCTCCTCATTTCCCCAAAAATCAGAATAACTTATACCAGGAATTCCCTCATAAACATAAATCCCATATTGCCCGGTGTTGAAGGCAACAATGGAGTTTTCGAGTTCAGGAGAGGAATAATAGCAATAAATCCCTCCACCATAATCAGCATCATTGCCGGCAATGGTAAGATTATTGGCTATTATATCCGAAAAACTTAAATGCAATCCCGCACCATAAGCTGAAGTGTTGCTATTAATTTGCAGATACGACAGCAAGGGCTGTGAATAATAGTCGCACATTATACCACCTCCATAATACACGGCATTATTCTCCGCAATTTTTCCTTCCCAAATATAGGGTGATGATTGGTATAAATAGATACCGGCACCATACTCAGCATTATTATCCGAAATTTCAAAATCATATATGTATGGAGATGAAAGATAGCAATGAATACCACCACCATATTGAGCGACATTGTTAATAATTCGGGTGGTGTAAATCCCGGGATAGGCATAAGAATCGCAGGAAATGGCACCACCATAATATGTAGCCTGGTTACCGGTGAGGGCTACCCGCCAGATATAGGCATTGGATTCGTAAAGGTAAATCCCTCCTCCATAATCTGCGCTGCAATTCTTGATGATCAGGTTTGATAATACCGGATCAGCATTAGCACAGTATATACCACCCCCATAGGTAGATTGTCCATCGCGGAGAGTAAAACCAACAAGCAGCGAATTTTCGGTTTCCATGGCATTGAATGTAACAACCGGGCCACTGTTATTTCCATCAATTATGGTTTGGATAATGTGTATAGAATCACCGCTGTATAAATATTGCGAAGCCACCATAATGGGCTTTCCATTAAAATTGATATTTTCGTTATATACCCCGGAAGAAACCAACACTGTATCACCTATACCCGCCGCATTGATCCCGGCCTGGATAGTAGGATAACTTTGTGGAACCAATATCAATCCTTTTGAACTTTGCGATAAAAGCAAAATAGGTATTGATATTAGAAAAATAAAGAAGAATAAACTCTTTAAAATAACTCGTTTCATTTTTTTCATAGTATTTCAATTTTCATCAAAGGTAAAAAAAACCCGGGAAAAGTTATGTCCCGGGCTTTTGTTTTAGAAATCCAATATCTACTATTTTTTCGTAAAGAAATTATCTTTTTCTTCCTGGCAATCGCGCTTTTGCACACACTGGGCATCGATCACCGCAACCATCACCATATTAATAATTTCCTGTACCGAGCTACCCATTTGCAAAATATGCACTGATTTGCTCATCCCGTTAATTATGGGGCCAATTACCTCGAATTTACCCATCTCGTGCATGAGCTTGTAGGCAATGTTTCCGGCAGTTAAATAAGGGAAAATTAAAATATTGGCAGGAGTGCCCACCAATTTGGAGAAGGGGAAATTTTCCTCCATTAGTTCGGGGTTTAGCGCAACGTTGGCCTGCATTTCGCCATCCACAACCAGCTCGGGATAATCGCGGTGCAGTGTCTTTACAGCTTCTTTGACCAAATCGGGTATGCGCCCGCTGTTGGAGCCAAAGTTTGAATAGGTTACCAGTGCAATGCGTGGATCAACGTTCAATTGTTTAACAGCATAAGCCGTTTGCAAAGTAATTTCTACAAGTTCTTCGGCAGTTGGATTTTTATTTACTGTACAATCGGCAAAGAAAACCGGGCCTTCTTTGGTGTTGATGATATACATCCCCGATATCAGGCTTGAACCTTTCTTACGGCCAATTACTTCGATAGCCGGCCGTAGAGATAGTGGATAATTATTGGTAAGACCCGATACCATAGCATCGGCAAAGCCATTTTCGACAAGCATGGGTGCAAAATAGTTTTTATTATACATTTTCCCCAAAGCAGTTTTATAAGTTATCCCATCGCGCTGCCGCTTTTGATGCAGCCGATTGGCAAACTGCTCCCGCCGTCCGGTTTCCTTATCTGATGAGGGATCGATGATCTCGATGCCATTGATCTCCAAATCGTGCTCTTTGATAAATCTTTTAATTTTTTGCTCATTTCCAAGCAAAATCGGGGTAGCGAGTTTTTGATTGTTAACAAACTCGGCAGCTTTCAGCATTTGATAATTCTCGGCATCCGAAAAAACTACCGATTTGGGTTCGGCCATGGCACGGAATCGTAACTGACGAACCAGTGGATTTGAAATACCGAGCTTCTTCACCAGTATTTCCCTGTAAGCTGCCCAATCGGTAATAGGTTTCCGGGCTACGCCACTTTCGATGGCAGCTTTTGCCACAGCCGGAGCCAGGCGTGTGATAAGCCTGGGGTCAAAGGGTTTGGGAATAATATAATCTTTGCCGAAGGAGAAATTAGTGGCATGATAAGCAACATTAACCTGGTCGGGCACCGGCTCGGTGGCCAGCTCGGCCAGGGCATAGGATGCCGCAAGTTTCATCTCATCATTGATACTTGTTGCCCGAACATCGAGAGCCCCACGAAAAATAAATGGGAAACCCAAAACATTGTTAATCTGGTTGGGATAATCAGAACGACCGGTAGCCATAATTATATCCTCGCGCGTAGAGGTAGCATCTTCGTAAGTAATTTCGGGATTAGGGTTGGCCAGTGCAAATACAATGGGATCTTTGGCCATTTTCAGCAGCAGCTCCTTTTTTAATACACCACCCTTTGAAAGGCCAAGAAACATATCAGCACCGTCAATAGCATCCTCGAGTGTATGCACATCCTGATCGGTAGCAAACTGCCGTTTTATATCATTCATATCCGTTCGGTCGCGACGTAAAACTCCACGGCTATCCAGCATAATAACATTTTCGGGTTTAGCGCCAAGCTTAAGGTAGAGGCGCATACATGAAATTGCTGCTGCTCCGGCACCATTAACAACAATTTTTAAATCTTCAATTTTCTTTTTATTAATTTTCAAGGCATTGAGCAAACCTGACGAAGTTATAATTGCAGTCCCATGCTGATCATCGTGCATAATTGGAATATCAACGGCTTCCTGGATTTTTTGTTCTATCTCGAAACATTCGGGTGCTTTGATATCTTCGAGATTAATACCCCCAAAAGTTGGTGAGATGGCGATGACGGTATCGATAAATTTTTGTGGGTCTTTCAAGTCGATCTCGATATCGAAAACATCAATATCAGCAAAAATCTTAAATAGTAAACCTTTGCCTTCCATAACAGGCTTTCCGGCCAATGCCCCGATATCGCCCAGGCCAAGCACCGCGGTACCATTTGAAATTACAGCTACCAGGTTTCCTTTTCCGGTGTACTTATACACGTCCTCCGGATTTTCCTCAATTTTAAGACAAGGATCGGCAACACCCGGCGAATATGCCAGTGAGAGATCACGTTTTGTGGAGTAAGGTTTTGTGGGGATTACTTCCAGTTTCCCCGGACGGCCTTCAGCATGATATGATAAAGCGTCCTTTCTGAATAATTTATCCAACATTTCAGTTCAGTTTTTTGTGTTAATACAATAACAATACAAAAGTAATTAATAGTTATGATTGTAAAACTGATTGCCTGTTTTTCAGTCGGTTTTAAAAATGCACTCATTCAGAACTTATTGATTATCGCAATTTTAAAACCTAATTAGAATCTTTATAAATTTCATCTATCGTCCGTGAACAATATAAATCTAACAAAAGATTCTTCGCTACACTTCCCCGAAGTATCGGGGCAGGCTATTTCGCTCAGAATGACAGGCGTTTAGGATTTCAAGGAGGGGGTGGTTGGCGGCAAAGCCGCCTACCACCCCCTCCCCAGACCAAAACCCACAAAACCCTTGTCATTCTGAGCGTAGCGAAGAATCTATTGTTTTTAGTCGGACAGTAGTGATGAATTTCAATGAAATCATTATTTATTATCAGTTAAAATTAGCCTGTCAAAATGATTTTTCAATCATCAAAAAATCAAAATACTACTTTTGTTACCCATTGATAAAATAAAAATTTATTATGCTCGAATATCTTAAAGGTAAGCTTGTCGAAAAAAATCCTGCTTATGTTGTACTTGAAGGCGGTGGGATAGGTTATTTGATTAACATTTCACTTCAAACTTTCTCAGCAATTAAAGATAAGGATGAAACCCGGTTATTTACCCATCTTACATTCAAAATTGAAGCAACAACACCAACAGGATTTGTGCTTTACGGTTTTTTCCAGGAGACCGAACGGAAACTATTCAGGCTGCTCGTTTCGGTTTCGGGTGTGGGAAACAGCACGGCCATGCTCATGCTATCATCGTTGGCACCTGATAAAATTTTATGGGCCATCCAACAGGGCGAATTATCTGTATTAAGTTCGGTAAAAGGCATTGGAAACAAGACTGCACAGCGCATAATTGTTGATTTACAAGACAAAATTGGCAAGGAAAATATTGCTCCTGAATTTTTGGGAACAGCACACAATACCCGTAAAGATGAGGCGTTAATTGGTCTATCTACGCTCGGATTTGGGAAAGTAGCGGCTGTAAAGGCTTTGGATAAGCTACTTAAGCAAAATTCTGATCTTTCAGTTGAAGAGTTGATAAAGCAGGCATTAAAAATATTGTGAACTAATTTAAGATAGGATTTTTGAGAAAAGGAATTACATACATACTACCTGTCCTCTTCATCATTACTTTATTTTATGGCGGTTATGCTAATTCACCGGGCAACAAAAAAACCGGATGGGTTTTGTACGCACCGCCCGATTCCACAGCTACAGGTGATTCTATTCAGTTGATTTATCCATTTAGGGACAACACCCAGGATGCCTCCCAAACCAACAAGCAATCGCCACTTTATTTAAAAGACCCGGCCAACATTCAATCGGAAGTTGAGTACGATCCCGAAACCAACGAATATATTCTAAAAAAGAAAGTTGGCACCCTGAACTACAGGACACCCTATCAAATGTCGCTTGACGAATACATGGAATATGACATGAACCGTTCGATAAACAATTATTGGAGAGAGCGATCGAGTGCTTCCGGGGCCAACGCCACCGGTGATGGCATTATTCCTCAAATCTATGTTGGTGGCGAAGCCTTTGAAAGAATATTCGGCTCCAACACCATCGACATCAGACCGCAGGGTTCGGCTGAATTAACTTTTGGCGTTTTGTCGAACCGCCGCGATGATCCTACCCTAAACGTCAGGCAAAGAAATGTAACAAATTTCGATTTTCAGCAGAATATTCAAATGAGTGTGCTGGCAAAAATTGGCGATAAAATCGAATTTCAAACCAATTACAACACCGAAGCCACCTTTGAATTTGAAAATAAACTCAACCTTAAATATGAAGGTAAAGAGGATGAAATTATCCAATTGATAGAAGCAGGAAATGTTACCCTGCCACTCAACAGTACTTTGATTACGGGCAGCCAGGCACTTTTTGGTATTAAAACCCAATTGAAATTTGGCCGTGCCACGGTTACTGCAGTTTACTCGGAACAAAAAAGTGAAACCTCAAATATTACCGTTCAGGGTGGTGGACAAACAAACTCATTCACGCTCAATGCCGATCAATACGAAGAAAACAAACACTTTCTTTTAAATCAATATTTTGTAAATAACTACGATAGTGCCCTGGTTGAACTGCCAATCATCCGCTCGAACGTAAATATTACAAAAATCGAAGTTTGGGTTACCAATATTGGCGCTGCCGTTACCCAAAACAGAAATATTGTTGCTTTCCAGGATTTGGGCGAGCGAAACCCTTACAATAATACCATTAGCCCCGGCACCAGTACATTTCCCGATATGTACAGGTCGAACAACCTGATGGATCAGCTTTTGCAATACGAAACACGGGTTCGCGATATCAATACAGTTTCAAATCTTTTGGAAGGGCCACCTTTTATGTTTGATGCAGGTATCGATTTTGTAAAAGTGGAAAATGCCCGTAAACTCAACCAGAATGAATTTTCGTTCAACAGCAAGATTGGTTTTATTTCGTTAAATACAACACTTAACTCCGATCAAATGCTGGCCGTGGCATATCAATACAATGTAATTGGCGACACTACGATTTTCCAGGTTGGTGAATTTTCTGATGAAGGAATTAATACCCCAAAGAACCTCATTGTAAAATTACTGAAAAGCACCACCCTCAACACCAAAGTTCCACTATGGGATTTAATGATGAAAAACGTTTATGCCATTGGTGCTTACCAGGTGCAAAAAGAAGATTTTATTCTCAATATTTTATATTCGGGTAATGATAACGGGGTGCCTACAAGCTACCTTTCCGATGCGGGACTGGCCACCGGTATTCCACTGATCAGGGTGCTTAATTTTGATAATCTCGACCCGCAACTCAATCCGCCAAGCGATGGAATCTTCGATTTTATCGATGGAGCTTCTACACAGGGAGGTACGATCCAAGGGTCGAACGGACGGGTGTATTTTACCTGCCTCCAGCCTTTTGGCAGTTATTTACGATCGAAGATTGGTAATGATGAAATTGCCGACAGGTATGCTTATGACTCCCTCTACACCCTGACCAAAAACGGGGCACAGCAATATCCCGAAAAAAATAAATTTGTCCTGGACGGTTTTTACAAATCTTCTTCAGGATCAGAAATATCACTGAATGCGCTTAATGTTCCGCAGGGTTCGGTAAATGTTACAGCTGGTGGTGTTCCATTGGTTGAAAATGTGGATTTTACCGTTGACTATACTTTGGGCCGTGTAAACATTATTAACGAAGGTGTACTAAATTCAGGTACACCTATTAATATCTCGCTCGAAAGCCAGTCGTTTTTCAATATCCAGACCAAACGACTGATGGGAACACATATTGATTATCGCATCAGCGAAGATTTTAATATCGGGGGTACTATCCTAAATCTTACCGAAAGGCCATTGACACAAAAGGTGAATTACGGTGACGATCCCATATCAAATACAATTTGGGGGATGGATTTTGCCTACCAGACAAAATCGAGGTTTATCACCAAAATGGTAGATGCCCTTCCATTTATCAAAACCAAAAAAGAATCGAAAGTTACCATCGATGGGGAATTTGCCCATTTTATTCCAGGCCATCCCAAGGTTATTGGCAAAACCGGAACTTCCTATATCGATGACTTTGAAGGCAGCAAGTCAACAATTGATCTAAAAAATATGGCATTCTGGCAATTGGCCAGTACGCCCCAAAAACAAACCGATGCAGGCATGTTTCCCGAAGCAGCAAGCAGTTCAGGACGTACCTATGGAAACAACCGCGCTAAATTAGCCTGGTATATTGTTGACCCCTTGTTCTACGACCAGACAGGAAACCTGCGGCCACCAAATGTGGATTTAAATGAACTATCGGATAACCTCGTAAGGCAAGTTCTCGAAACGGAGGTTTTCCCCAACAAAGATGTCCCCAATGGTATTCCAACCAATATTCCAATCCTAAACCTGGCATATTACCCATCAGACCGAGGCCCGTATAATTTTGATGCGGAAGGAATTCCCGGCATTTCAGCAGGTATGCAGGAAGATGGCTCGCTGCGCAATCCTGAAACACGTTGGGGGGGGATTATGCGGAAAATTGAATCGACAGACTTCGATGCCACCAATGTTGAATATATCGAGTTTTGGATGATGGATCCTTTTACCAACGGACAACTTACCGGTGGTGAACTATTTTTTAACCTTGGCGATATTTCAGAGGACATTCTGCGCGATTCAAGAAAAAGTTTTGAGAATGGCTTGCCCACCACCGAAGTCTCCGAAAATGTGGATACCACAATTTGGGGGCGGGTCCCAACATTACAGGCGCTTGTTGACAACTTCAGCGGCGAGGCCGGTTCGAGACAATACCAGGATGTGGGTTTTGATGGATTGCGCGATCAGGACGAGTTAACCTTCTACAACCAGGACTATCTTCAAAAACTGGAGCAACTCTACGGGGGAAATTCACAGGCCTATTTAAACGCGCTCGCCGACCCATCGAATGATAATTATCACTATTTCAGGGGCTCTGACTACGACAGCGAACCCTTGTATTCGAGTGTGCTCGAACGTTACAAAAAATTCAATGGTACCGAGGGTAACTCACCTACCGATGCCCAAAATCCGGAAGGATACCCAACTTCTGCAACATCAATGCCTGATGTGGAAGACATAAACCGCGATAATACCTTAAGCGAAACAGAAAGATATTTCCAGTACCGTGTTGCCTTAGACCCAAATAACATGCAAGTTGGTCAAAGCTTTATTACTGATGTTTACGATGCCAAAGGCATACAATTACCAAATGGGGAGTCGGGTGAAGTAACATGGTACCAGTTTAAAATTCCGGTACGGGATCCATCTAAAATTGTTGGTGGCATCCAGGATTTTCAATCCATCCGCTTTATGAGGATGTTTATGAAAGGCTTTCAGGAGCCAACAGTTTTACGTTTTGCCACCCTTGAGCTTGTAAGGGGCGAGTGGCGAAGATATCGCTATGACCTTTTATCACCGGGTGAGTATATTCCCAATGATATTCAGAGTGAGACTTCATTTGACATTCTTTCGGTAAACATCGAAGAAAATGGCCGCCGCACTCCTGTTCCTTACGTGATCCCACCGGGTATTGAGCGCGAAATTAATCTTGGAACAACCAACCTGCAACAACTCAATGAGCAATCGATGGTATTGCGCGTGTGCAACCTTGTGGATGGTGATGCACGTGGTGCTTACAAAACTACCGACTTTGATCTTCGGCAATATGGCAAGCTTGAAATGTTTGTTCATGCCGAAAAGCTGTTGGATGATCAGGAGTTGGAATATGGTGATATGACTGTTTTTATGCGGATTGGCTCCGACCTTACCGAAAATTATTACGAATACGAAATACCCCTTACATTTACACCCTGGGGAACTTCCTCCTCCGACCCTGAAACTATATGGCCTGATGATAACCGTTTTGATATAGATCTTGAACGACTTGTAAGTTATAAATTGGAGCGAAATATCGAAATGCGCAAATCGGGATCAGGGGTTACTTATACCATGCCCTATTATGCTTTTGATGGCCCCAACAAAGTAACGGTATTGGGAAGCCCAAGTATAAGCGAGGTAAGAGCCATTATGATCGGGGTGAGGAATCCTAAAAAAACAAGCGCCACAAGCAACGATGATGGTTTAAGCAAATGCGCCGAGATTTGGGTAAATGAGTTGAGGTTGACTGATTTTAATAACCAGGGCGGTATGGCCGCAACGGCGAGAATTAAAACTGATCTGGCTGATTTTGGTAATGTTTCCCTTTCGGGTTTATACAGCACTCCCGGCTATGGAAGCATCGAAAAGAAAACCACCGAACGTTCGCAGGAGTTTGTTAAAAACTTTGATTTCTCCACAAACCTTGAATTTGGAAAATTCTTCCCCGAAAAATGGGGCATCAGGTTGCCAATGCACTTCGATTATTCCGAGTCGAGGCTCACACCAAAATACAATCAACTCGATCCCGATATTATCCTAATGGATGACCTTGCCACCTACAATCCTGTTGACCGGGATTCCATAAAAAAACTGAACGAAGACTTTATAATGCGAAAAAACATCAACTTTGTTAATGTTAGAAAAGACAGGGTTGGCGCATCATCGAAGAGCCATTTTTATGATGTTGAAAACCTGGATTTCACCTTTGCTTATTCAGAAATGTATGCCAGAAATGTGGATATCGAATACGATCAACAGCAAAAGTACCAGGGGGGGTTTGGCTATAATTTTAATAACAATCCCAAAAACATTAAGCCTTTTAGCAAATCAAAATTATTTAGATCTAAAGCCCTTTCCTTAATAGGCGACTTCAACTTTTACCTGCTACCAAAGTTGTTCTCCTTTAGAACCGACATGACCAGGGAGTACAATAAGCGTTTACTCAGAAACAAAAGCCAATACGAAGTATTTATCGAACCTACCTACCTTAAAAAGTGGGATTGGTCGCGCAATTACGATTTGCGTTGGGATTTGGCATCTTCGCTACGACTGGATTATAAATCCAATGTTTTGGCTTACATCGATGAATTGCCCGGATCGCTTGAACCCGATGAACCTGACTATGACATCAAGAGGGAACGTATCAGGGAGCAAATTCTTGATCTTGGCACAAAGAATACCTACACCCACAACCTGGGGATTAATTACACCATCCCCATCAATAAACTACCACTCTTAGACTGGGTGAGCGCCACCGCGAGATATCAAACCAATTATAAATGGCAGGCTTCTCCAATTTCTTTGCAGGAGCGTTTGGGTAACCAGATTGAAAATTCAAACACTATTCAGCTAAACGGAAACCTTACTTTAGACCGTTTATACAATAAATTGCCTTTCCTCGAAAAAGTAAACAAAGGTAGTGGCAGAAGCCGCGGAAGAGGCACGGCGCCAAGACCACCAACCCGTAAACCTGTGGAGCCGGAGCAGGACACTGCCAAAGTTAAGAAGGACTATTTTAAAATTGTTGGCAACGGCTTCCTTAAATTACTTATGAGCTTCAAACGGGCTTCATTGTCTTATACACAGGGCAACGGAACATACATACCGGGTTTTATACCAGAACCGGGTTTGATAGGAAACAACTGGGCGCTGGATGCACCCGGCCTCGGGTTTGTTTTTGGCGATCAACGCGATATTAGAGGAGATGCTATTAAAAATGGATGGCTCACAAGCGACACATTGCTCAATACTGCTTATGTTACAAAATTCAACGAGCAGATCAATTTCAGGGGAACCATAGAGCCCTTCCAGGATTTTAAAGTAGAACTAACTGCCGATAGGACTTTTAGCCTGAGCCACCAGGAATATTTTAAGGCTGATGCCAATGGCAATTTTGCTTCATTTTCGCCGGTTGAACAGGGTAGTTTCAGTATCTCATTTTTTGGATGGCGGACTGCATGGGTAAAGGACAACGACAAAAACCAAAACCAGAATTTTATCAACCTGAAAGAAAGCAGGAGAGAAATTGCCTATCGCCTTGCAAACGAAAACCCCAATTATATGCAGGGTGATGAAACCTGGGACACTATTGCCGGCGCTTACTTCCCAACAGGTTACGGCTCAACGCAGCAGGATGTTTTGCTCTATTCCTTTCTTTCGGCTTACAGCGGAAAATCAGCTTCAAATTACCCACTTGTTTCTATGCCAAAAATTCCGGCGCTTAATTGGCGGATTACCTATAACGGACTTTCAAAAATAGAACCTTTCAAAAGCTTCCTGCGCAGTTTAACCATCACTCATGGCTACCGAAGCACCTATTCGGTGGGTTCATTCCAGTCGCTGATCGATTACCTGGAAATTAATGGCTTCCCGGCTGCACAATACAAAAGCAACGATAACTATATTCCAAAATATCAAATCCAACAGGTTAGCATCATTGAACAATTCAGCCCGCTCATTACTTTCGACATGACCTGGCTTAACAGCCTTATGACCAAATTCGAGATTAAGAAATCGCGTAACCTCTCGATGAGTTTTGTTAATAATCAGCTGACCGAGGTTAGCAGTAACGAATATATTGTTGGCTTAGGTTACAGATTTAAGGATGTGAAATTTATTGTACGAAATATGGGAGGTGGCGGAAGCCGCAAGAATGTGAAAAGCGACCTTAATGTAAGGGCAGACTTTTCCATTCGCCAAAACAAAACGGTACTTCGCCGTATTGACGAGGATATCAACCAGGTATCCACAGGCCAGCAGGTTATTTCCATCAACACCTCTGCCGATTACATGGTAAACCAACGCTTGAATATTCGCCTTTTCTTCGATAAGGTGATCAACAATCCTTATGTTTCATCACAATACAGGAACTCTACAACCAATGGCGGGATCAGTCTGAGATTTACGCTGGCACAGTAGAGGTTGGAAGGGAGAGTGCCGGGCTTCGCCCGTGCATCCTCGAAAAGTTACGAAAATTGAAAATTTTCTACTTTTCGGGAGTGAGAGAGGAGAGAGGAGAGATGAGAGAGGAGAGGGGAGAGATGAGTAGTGAGAGGGTAGAATTATAGAGTGATAAATGCCAATAATCTAAAATAAAATCCTCCCGCAGATTTTATCTGCGCTAATCAGCGAAATCTGCGGGAAACATTACACCATTCCCGGCTTTTGGTTTTTCAAGCTGTATTCCACCACCTTCCCAATTCTATTTTTCACAGTTTCAGGCCGCTTAGCCATGCCCACCCAATTAATATAGGTATTGCGATATGAAGGCGCAAAGTTGTTAAAGTTCTCCCATGCAACGGGATTTTGCATTAAGGCGGTTTTAAGTTCATCAGGCATTTTCACATTTTTGCTTGCCCCATAAGCTTTTTGCCACATCCCGGACTCCTTACCTTCCTCAATGGCGTTTAAGCCGGCAGGATACATGAGCCCGGCTTCAATCATAAACTTTACTCTTTTTTTATTCACCACCGACCACATACTGCGAGGTCGGCGGGGTGTAAAAATTTGCCTGTATCTTTGTTCATCAATGGTTTGTACTTTGCTATCGATCCATCCAAAACAAAGCGCCTCCTCCACAGCTTCATTGTATGAGATGGTTTGGATTTTCGTGTGCTTTTTATAATAAACCAGCCACAGCCCATCCTCTTTTTCATGGTGATGCCCGAGCCAGCGATGGAAATCATCACGTGTATTGAAGGAGAGTTGTTGCATGGGGGAGAATTGTTAATAGGTTATTGTTTAATAGGTTAATCGTTAATTGTTAATTGTTATTCGTTAATCGTTAATCGTTAATCGTTATTTGTTAATCGTTAATCGTTGTTCGTTAATCGTTATTCGTTGTTGGGTATTGGTATTTGGTAATTCGTCATTAGTTTTTGGTTATTCAATATTCGATATTCAGTATTCAGTATTCAGTATTCAGTATTCAGTATTCAGTATTCAGTATTCAGTATTCAGTATTCAGTATTCAGTATTCAGTATTCGATATTCAGTATTCAATATTCAATATTCAGTATTCGATATTCAGTATTCGATATTCAGTATTCGATATTCGATATTTAATATTATGTAATCATAGCTTGACTCAAATTAAAACCCCACCAATCCTTCTTTCTCCTTTTTAATTTTCTCTTCCGGCGAAAGCTTAAAATCATAATCTATCACGGCATTCAGCCAGTTGCCATACATGGTATTTGGGAATACAATGAAGCGTTTTCCAAACTCATTTTTAAGGCTGTCAACCAGTGCGGCACGTTCGGAGGTGGTTTTTTCGCCATCGAAAGCTTCACTAAAATCAGCGAGATTATCGCCAAACAGCATAATAATTTCAAAGTTTTCTATAACCGTTTGCCGGCGAGGCTCCTTGCCCGATTCATCGCTTCGCAACAAAAGATTGGCCTCTGCCGCCGGGGCAATGTCCAGTTTTTGAAGATTCAAAAGGGTGGCTTCCCTGTATTTTTCTTTTCTGTTGGTGATGTAAAAAATATTCACCCCCTGTGATTTTGTGTATTTCAAAAATTCGATAGCGCCGGGCAGGGCTGTGGCGCTTGCATCGTGCATCCACTCATCCCAACCTATTGGGTACGAAAAGTTATCCAAAATACTTTTGGCTTCATAAGGGCTATTGTCCAACACGGTTTCGTCCAGATCTAGTACAATGGCCAACTTTGAAGGATCAGGATTTTGTTTCAAAATATTATCCAAACTGCTTTTTGCCACATTATAGGCTTGCAGGCAAAGGGCATTACGCTCAGCCGACTTTTGATGATAGAGCGTGGCGATAAGAAGCTTATCGTTGCTAATTTCATGGTGATCCTGCTCGTGAGTTTCATAATTATCACAAGCGCTAAAGGTTAAAATTCCTGCCAAAAGCCAAACAAAGTGTATCTTTTTCATCTGTAAAAAATTGGCCACCGATGCACGGATGGTATTGAATGATGTTTCTCCATAGGAGTCCTTCGGACATTCATGCCAGTGGGTGTTATTAATTATTAATTATGTAAGCCTGCCCGCCCTCATGTCGGGAATACTTCACTCTATAAATTTATCAATTGAGAGCCCAAAAGTAAATAAATCTTTTTTGACGATTCTATGTCCGCAAAAAAGCGGACGATAGAATGTCGTGAATGGTTATTATATATTATCACTATTGTCCGACTAAAAAACAAAAAGAGGAACAAGATTTCTCACTGCACTTCATTCCGTTCAGAATGACAAGCGTTTAGGCTTTTAGGGAGGGGGTGGTGGGGGGGGGGGGCGCCCCCCCCCCCCC
>Ga0307990_1001560_pt1 | contig 19177 bp, 20 predicted proteins | sample EllFjometagen129_FD_203168 | JGI IMG/M metagenome (GOLD analysis project Ga0307990, IMG submission 203168) | Marine microbial communities from Ellis Fjord, Antarctic Ocean - #129 | ecosystem: Environmental > Aquatic > Marine > Unclassified | place: Southern Ocean | collected 2014-10-08
CGGTCGATCAATCGGGAAAATTCTCAACTTCACCGAAAGCGCCTTCGACAACTGATTTTCAATCTCGCTCATATTCATCCCGGTACACCCAAGGACCTCCAGCAATTTACCGGGTTGTTTCCGATATTTCCGCAACCGTGCAAGCTGAACAATACAACCGGCCAAATCGCGAAACCGCCTGACATAATAAATCGTAGTCCCCGTATAATGCCCATCGCCCATTGGTATAAATGTCCGTTTAACAGAGAGCCCTGCGCGTGCAAAGGTTTCTTTTTCGACATAATGCAGAACAATATCCGCATTCGAACTTTCAATATTGTCCATCATTTCTCGAATCACCTCTTCATTCAGAAAAACCGCATCTCCAAAGGAAATCAGATAGCCTCGATGCACTTCACTTTCATCATTGGACAATCGCGCCTTCACATATCCCACGGAGTTCACCAAACTTTCCAACACACTCCCGCCTCCATGCACACGCTTTCTTACCCCCTGCATGCACGGCAACTCTTCCAACTCATGTGGCCCCGCCACCACGATATCCGCAATTTTTCCACACGAGCGAAACGCATCTAAAACCCAGCCAATCATGGGGTTCCCATGAATCGAGATCTGCGATTTATTCAAAACGCCTGTCACCTCGAAAAGAGGCTGTTGTTCGCCTCCAGCCAGTAAAATCAAATTGTATTTTTTCATAGTTCAATAACCTCTTTTTTTAACGTGATTTGATCCAAACGCCCCCAACGAGCCGACACACCCAGCCCGGCCTCATTTTTAAGAGTCAGCGTTCCATTCAGTTTTGGCGAAGGCCCGCCAGCAAAACTCCGGATGCGATGAAGTGCTTTGTGGGAATACCCTTGAATACAGATGTGATCCGCATGCACCGCTCCAAAATGAGCACCCGCCGCCGCAAGAATCGGAGTCTCCCCCACCATGGCCCCAACATAAAATTCCATCCCGGCCTCACGGGCAAGTTCTACCAGGTGCGAAGAGAGCATCGCCCCTCCCAACTTGGATAGCCGGATATCGACCACATCAAATGCATTGAACTCAATCGCCGCACGCATGGAGCGCAAAGAAATCACACTCTCATCCGCAATCAAAGAGATGGGCGAGCGATCCTTCAACCAGGCATTGTCTTTATAATGGCGATCATTGAGGGTTTCTTCACAATCAAACTGCGCGCCCTTTTGTTCGGGGTCTCTGCGGCGCAAAGGTTCTTCAACGCCCCACACCCCAGCCGCATGAAACTTTTCCATTTTCTGTGCCGCGGTTTCCCGGTCCCAGGCCCCGTTTGCATCCACAAATATCCGCACATCGCGTCCCAGAATATTGCGCGCCCGTGTCAAGGCCTCAAGGTCATGATCCCCGCCTACCTTCAATTTAAAACTCTTCAACCCCATGGCGCGATAAGCCAGCAACTGCGACGTCACAAACGCTGACGCCCCCAGTCCGATAGACGCGCTATAGCTCAACGAATCGACCTGCTGTTCGCCCATCACCGAGAAAAAAGGCACCTCCTGCTTGTGCGCAATCAGATCTAAGATCGCCAGCTCTACCGCACAAAAAGCACAGGATGGAAATGCGCCCTCCCATCCATCAGCCGTCTCAATCATAGCCTTTCGAACCGACTCCGCATCGTCACAATTTTCCAGCAGCAACGCGGCGCACTCCCCAACGTTCTGCATCACAGAATCACACGTTTCACCCGTCACATATGTTCTCGGCACCGCCTCGCCGTAGCCGCACCGGCCTTCGTCATCACGGGCGATACAAACGACCAGCTCCACCCCCCGATGGGAGGCCTTCGAATGACCATAGGTAAAACGAAACGGAATAGATACATGACGCACCTCAATCTGAATATTCATGCCTCTTGTCACTGATCTCTTGCCTCCAAAAATCGATGTAATTTTCGGCAGGTCGCTTCATAGGATCGCTCATCCGCTTCTGTATGCAAATGCGAACAAAGCGGCCCCCCCTCATCCTCAACGGAATTCCGTAAGGTCTCTAAAGGATCAACGTCATACTCCTCATCAACGGCAAGCTCGCTGATGATTTCCCCGCCCATCAAAAACAGGCTGTTCAAATGACGATCCACGGTTCGCACCGCTAATTTTTTCGCAATGAAATCAACGAACGGTTCGATTTCACGAACCAGCTTCTCCCCAAACGCCTCACTGCCCGCGTCATAGCTCCAAGCCTTTGGCCACGTCGCGATTTGCTCATGTAATGTCATCATTAAATCCCTTCGCTACCTGTTCAATAAAATCTGCCAATTCATCCGGATTATCCTTATCGATCACCCGGTCCATAAATGCATTCTCCACTGCCGCACCCAACCCTTTAATAATTTTTTCCAGCGCCTCGATTCGCCGCCGCAACTCCTCACGATCATTACTTTCCCAATAACCGCCCTCATCGGTTACCTCTAATGACGGAATGTATTTCCGTTGAATGTATCGAAGCAATCCAATCAGTAAAATGTGGTCTTTCTCCCCGGCAAACTGTGTCTTCACCGCAACACTTAAAATCGCGGTCTTTTCCGCCCATCCTGCAATCAAATCCCCTAATGCATGCAAGCGGCCCGTTGAATCGAACAGGAAAGGGATCGGCTCCATTTTCGATGCGGGACAAAGAATAATTCCGCGCAACCCCTTATCGTCATCGTCGACCTCAACTGAATTCTTAAACCCCAACGACTTCGCAATATCCGCCAGCTCTTCACAAAGCGCCTCAACCTGCGCCACATCCATCGCCCCGCTATAATGAATCGATACACCCATACTATTTCCCTTTCACATCCAACTCCCGCACCAACCGATCCAGCATTCCGCCCGGCGTCACATGCGGCAGCCACAACGACTCCGCCTCCGCATCCCTGTACGGGCGACATCCATGTCGCCCCTCTCCAAATTCCCGCGCCACCATTTTCCGCACATCCTCCGACGCAAAAATCTTGCCGGCATTGCGATGCGCGCAAATCGTCACGAAATACAACCCGCCCCCGGCATAGTCGTGCACTTTCAACCGGATCGACTTTCGATGATGGATCGTTGGATTGTATTTGTTCATTTTTTGAATCTTATGCATTCATTCTATGCTTATCACTTAAAATTTCAATGAATAGCTGTTTTTTATTTCTCTTTGCGCCCCAGGCACTAACGAATCCTGGCTTTTTTTGGCACACCTCCTGCATTACTGCGCTTTGTAATTTTAAAACAAACAATATTTTCAAGGAGCGGAAAAATGAAAAAAACATCCGAGTGGTTAAATATCTCGCACTTTAACCGGGCGCTGAACAACAACGTCTTTAAAATGACGGCCACCATCCTATTGATCGGTCTGGCGGCATTTGCATCGATCGATAAACCCACCTCTCAGGCCCCGTCAAAAAACGAGACGGTCGTCCTTTTGCACGGACTCTGCCGCACCAGTCGATCCATGGCAAAGATGGGAAAGGCGCTCACCGCCGACGGATATAACGTTATCAACGTCAACTATCCCTCACGCTCCGCGACCATCGATGAGCTCACCACAGAAGTTTTTCAAGGTTTGGAAGTCGGTAGCACCGACCGGCCTTCTATTTTAAAAAATTCAAAAAAAGTTCACTTCGTCACTCATTCGATGGGCGGAATCCTGCTTCAGAACTATTTAGAAAAACAAGCCGCCACGCCGTGGCTCGGAAACGTTGTGATGCTCGCGCCGCCGAGTCGCGGCAGTGAAGTGACCGATAAGCTCGGCGGAATCAAATTATACCAATGGATTAATGGTCCGGCCGGGAATCAGCTGGGAACTGGAGCCGGGAGCTGTCCGCTCCGGCTGAAGGCTCCAACGTTTGAATTGGGCATCATTGCGGGCGACCGCTCGATCAACCCGATTCTCTCGATGCTGATTCCCGGTCCGGACGACGGCAAGGTGTCGCTCGCCCGCGTCAAGCCCGCGGCCTACACCGATTACATCAAACTCCACGTCACACACGCCTGCATGGCGGGGAACAAACACGTAATCGAACAGACAAAATACTTCCTGAAACATGGGAAGTTCAACCCTACGGAGAAAAACTAATGAATACAAAATGGATCCAACGACTATGCGCTACCGCAATCATCGCGACCACTACCGCTCACGGGGCCGGCTTGATTAAACCCTTAGGAGGAGGCGATGCCGGAGCGTTTATCAAATCGCATCATGTTGATGTGGTGATCAATAACGGGTTCGCCCAGACCACGGTCGATCAGGTGTTTGGAAACAACTCCGATCAGGATTACGAAGCGATTTATTCGTTCCCGATTCCCAAGAAGGCGAGTCTTTCGGAGATCAGCTTGTGGATCAACGGAGCCGAGGTGATCGGCGAAGTGGTCGAGAAAGAGAAAGCCCGGAAAATCTACGAAGATCAGGTCGCAAAAGGGAATGACACCGCACTGGCTGAGAAGAACGGCTTTAAAACATTCGACATCAGCGTCGGACGAATACGAGCCGGAACCGATACGCGAGTACAGCTGGTCTATTATCAACCGATGGAGATCGATCTAAACATGGGTCGATATGTTTACCCATTGGCGGAGGGCGGTGTGGACGAAGAACGCATCGCATTCTGGGAAGTCGACGATGCCGTTCATGAAAACTTCTCATTCAAGCTGAAGTTAAAATCAGCCTTCCCTGTCGCAGAGGTCCGCACGCCGGGCTATGACCAGGTTACGCAAATTACGCAAACCAACGGAGTCTACGACGTGGTCCTGGAGCAGAATGAAGGCGGCGCCACATTGTCGCGCGACATTGTTTTCTACTACCGGCTCGACGATTCGATTCCTGCGCGGGTTGAAATTATACCCTATAAAGCATCGGCTCAGGAACCCGGCACATTCATGGCGGTGGTCACTCCCGCTGCTTCATTACAGCCCATTTCAGAAGGATCCGACTGGATTTTCGTGCTGGATGTTTCCGGCAGCATGTCCGGTGGAAAAATCCAAACACTGGCAAAAGGCGTAGAAAAGGTGCTCGGTAAAATGTCACCCAACGACCGTTTCAAACTGATTACATTCAATAACCATGCCAAAGACCTGACCCGCGGATTCGTTGCCGCCACGCCACAGAACGTTCAAAAATGGATAAATAATGTTCATCAGATTCAAACCGGTGGCGGAACTGCATTGTTCGCCGGGCTAAAGGAAGCATATCAAAGTCTGGATGATGACCGCACCACAGGAATCCTTCTGGTGACTGATGGCGTGTGCAATGTCGGCCCGCGGGATCACAAGACGTTTCTGAACCTGCTGAAGCAGTACGACATCCGCCTGTTCACATTTGTCATGGGCAACAGCGCCAACCAGCCGCTGATGAATCGGCTCGCCAGGGATTCCGGCGGATTTGCCATGAACATCTCTGACTCCGACGACATTGTCGGGCGCTTGCTTCAGGCAAAAATCAAAGTGCTGCATCAGTGCATGCACGATGTGGAATTAAAGTTCAGCGGAGAAAAAGTGACGGAGCTTACGCCATCCAAACCCGGCAACCTCTTCATGGGGCAGCAACTCGTTGCCTTCGGTCGTTATAACGGATCCGGTGAAGTCCATCTGACCTTGAGTGCAAAAATTTCAGGAGAACAGAAACAGTGGAATTGCACCGCCATCCTGCCGGAGGTTGACACAGAAAACCCGGAACTGGAGCGCCTATGGGCTTTGGCGCATATTGAAGAAGCTATGGGAATCGTCAGGGAAGAAGGCGAGAGCAAATCGCTCCGGGAAAACATCGTTGATCTTGGAACCGAGTACTCTCTCGTCACCGACTATACGTCAATGATCGTGCTCAATGATGAAGAGCTTGAAAACGCAGGGATTCAGCGCAGCAACTACAACCGCGTTCAGCGCGAACGGACTGCGCAAGCACAGCGTGTAGTTGCATCGACACAGAATTATCGTGTCGATAAAGGGAAAATATTTAAAAACCTGCGCGCGCCCGGGATCGGCACCGGCCCGGTCGGGCCGCTGTTTCTCGGTCTGATGGCTTGGATCAACCGTCGCAAAAAAAGGGCTAAATAAATTATCTGAATGTCACATAAACTCACGATCGTGAGTTTATGTGACATGATTGGACATTTAAAATGAACAAAAAATTAAAGCTTTATCCTGAAATCTGGGGATTTCTTGCCGCGATTCTTGCGGCAAACTTGACGCTGGTCTTTGGCAAGGCATGCACCCCGCTAATCTTCTTCACAGCACAGGTATCGAACGGTGAATGGTGGCGAATCTTTACTTTTCCGTTTGTGCACGTGAGCGGGTACCACCTGTTGCTCGATGCCGGAGCATTTCTTTTTCTCTACCACGGCCTAGAGGAAACATCCGCCAGACGCCGCCTGCTGACTGTCGCCGCCTGCGGGGCCGGCAGCCTCGGCGCATCATTGATTTCATCGCCGCTCACCGGCGGGCTGTGCGGTCTCTCCGGTATTGCTCATGGGCTGATGGCCGTCTCTGCGCTCGAATTGATGCACACCAAAGACCGCGCCCTGCGCAATGCGAGTATAATTTGCTTTTGGGCTGTTGTCCTGAAAAGTATTCTCGAAGCATTTGCTGGACACGTATTGTTCAGTTTTCTGCATTTTGGCTCGGTTGGCGCCCCGGTTGCCGCTTGTCATGCCGGAGGGATCCTCGGTGGATTAATCGTATTCCAAGGGTTGGGAAAAATACGGAACAGAAGAAAAAAGGGTTACAATGAAGACGATTCCTTGGATGTTAATCACCTTGCGGGCGCTCCTGCCTCTTCCCATTTGGGCGGTTGCTCATTTTAATGCCTCCGGAACTCTTGCGGCGCTCTGCATTTTTATTGCTGCGCTTTCCGATGTGTACGATGGGGTCGTTGCCAGAAAAATTGGATCGTCAACCCCGCTGCTCAGACGCACGGATAGTGTGGTTGACCTGTTCTTTCTGGTTACAACGATTATCCTTTTCGTCCTTTATCATTCTCCCGTCAGCATCGCCGTTCTGGTTGCCATTGCGTTTATGTTTATGATGAGCATGTCAGGTCATGCCGTGGCACTGATTCGGTTCAAACACAATGCAGCAGTGCATTCAAAACTGCTTAAGATATACGCCGTATTTGTGTATGTTGGATTTTTCTTCGCATGGATTTCGGGAAGTCTGGCCCCATGGATATTTATCGCGCTGGCCGTTGGCATCATCGCAGAAGTTGAAAGGCACTGGATTTTAATCCGGTCGAAAATAGAACCTATTGATGTCTCGAAAATGGGGGATATTCGACGCCGTAAGGGGAACACATGAAACACATTGAAACCAGCGGCACGATGCCGCTCTCAGCCTTTCGTAAAGTCTCTATTGGTAATTGGCGGCATCCGCGCGATCCGCAGACGTATGCTGAAGTTGAGTTGAACGTTGAACCCGCTCTACAGTTTTTAAAACAACAGCGGTCGGGTCGACCGCTCAGCCTCACCCACTATATCGCAAAAATTCTAGGCGACTGCTTTGCGCGGCAACCCGAACTCAATAGCGTATTGCTGCGCGGCAAACTGCATCAACGCAAGGAGATCTCTGCTTTCATCACCACTCTGATCAAACAAAAGGGCAGCGTCGATTTAGCAGGGTTTTCGATTCAGAATATCGATCAGATTTCATTGGAAGAAATCGCCCGCATCTGTGAGGAAGAGGTGCGCATTCAACGGCGCGGCGAAGATCCGGAAATCAAGGCGCTGCAAAAGACATTTAAAAGCATCCCGGTGTTGCTGTTGAAGCCGTTTTTTCACCTGCTCGACTTTGTTAAATACACCCTGAATTTTTCCACTCAGTCGCCAGCACTTCCGCGCGACCGGTTTGGAACGGTTATTATCACCAACATTGGAGCCCTCGGACTGCAAAACGCTTTTGTCCCGCTCACGCCTTGCGCCCGAACCCCGCTTTTGGTCGCTGCAGGTAAACCTTTTGAAGGAGTAGGGGTGGTCAACGGCGAAGCGAGTGTTATGCAACTCATCAAAATTAATGTCACCTTTGACCATCGTTACATTGACGGCTATCACGGTGCAAAAATCGTGCGGCGATTCAGTAAAATTTTTGCAAATCCGGAACAATACGCCGCACTGTTTGCGGGATCAGACGGTGCTGGGTAATTTCGATCAGAATAATGGGATGCTTGCGGACATTGGAAAAAGTAGTACTGCCGGAACTTAGCCGTACTCGGCGCCGGTCAGGCGAAGCACCCGCTAAGCCAGACCTACGGATGGAGCCATCCTGAGTTCAGGCTCTACCTTCCAACCATTGGAAAATCATGAAAGATAACGCTCTAAGAGTTAACGTAAAGCTCCTCCTCAAACTTCTCGTACCCTATTTCTCGGTGGGAGTTTTCTGGTGCATCTTTCAAAATGGGTGGCTGGCGATTCTTGCGTATCATGCACAGGTCCTGTTCTGGAGTAGGGGCGCTGGGTCAAAGCTTCGTTGGCCAAACCGCAAACGAATGCTGTTGGCTGCCTTGCCGACTGTACTTGCCGGGCCACTGCTTTATTTTCTTTTACCACTTGTGACGCACACGGATCTGGGCGCATGGCTGGAAAGCTACAAGTTGTCGGGCGGGTCCCTGATTTTGATGGTTCCGTACTTCGGGATTATTCATCCGTTTCTGGAGCAGTTGCACTGGGCACCGCTTCGCGAGCAGACCCCCGCCTCGCATCTTTTCTTCGCCGGATATCACATGATGGTGCTGTGTTCGTTTATCACCGTTCCGTGGCTGGTCGCCTGCTTCATCGTGCTGATAACAACCTCTGTGATTTGGAAGCAACTGACGTGTCGGGCTGACAGTCTTTATCCGGCGGTGCTCTCCCATGTTCTGGCGGATCTCGGTGTCATTCTCATGGCGACCCTGATTATCTCGGGATAAATTTACATTTATTCAAAGTGGGACAGGCTTCCAGCCTGTCTATACACGTAAAGAGCCGATCAACTGCAGACAGGCTGGAAGCCTGTCCCGCTTTTTATTTATTCGCTGGTCAAAATCGGCGGTGATTAAACAAAGCCGAGAAGAGCCTGAATTTTCCTTTGCCGAATATCGCTTTGGTTAAATGATCAGGTTTCATCTGAGGGAGGGGGGGATAATCACTCGATCCGGATACTGAGGGCAATAGAAGTAGTAATCATAAAGCTCGGTTAGTTCATCAGCGCTCTCTGAGGCTTCATATTCGCAGCCGGCAGCCTGGATGCGAGCCTGCTGGATATAGTGCTCGGGGATATTCACCTCAATAACTTCGTTTGGTTGCGTCCGGGGATCTACGACTCTTTCCAGCTTAAAATCCACCAGTTTCCCGTTGGGGTCGACCGTTATCCGAAAAATCACCGCATATAGTGTTAACGGAGGCGCGTTTTTACGGGGCTGCGCCTGCCGCTCTTCCCGAGTCACCAGGGGCCGGCCCGCCGCATCGAGACGATCCCAGGAACCTCCCAGTCGAGATTCTCTTTGAGGCGAGAACAACCCGTCGCTGATCGAGTCATTTATCATCACATCATTTTGCGGCATCTCTGCCAGTATTTCATATCCCTTTCCGTTGCTGAAAACGCCGACTCCATCATTCAACTCTCCAACCAGAGCGATGAGCTCTGCCGATTCTGAATAATCCGAAGCAATGTTCGGTTGAGTGCGTTGCGGTTGGTTCATACGAAGTTTTTTCGGTGGCACCTTCGGTTGTTCAAATTTCACTGTCGGAGCAAAATGGACCTCCTCCTGTCTTTCGATGGCTTTCAACACCACCCAACTGCCCGCAAGCACAAGAAAAAGGCTGAATATCGTGCAGGAAATAACGGTGGCCTTCCATTGCGCGCCACTCATTGGAACCTGTGACGATTGACGCCAGGCTGATTTCCTCCATGCCCATTTTTTCTTCATGGTGTTGTCCTTTTGTTTATTCTATTAAGAACCGTTTGCCGGCCGCCCCTCTTCCGTTTAGTCCACCCATTTAAGCGGGTTGACTTTGTAATAGCTTTGGAGCTCGTTGAAGAGATCAGCGTGATTGTCTTGCAACTGTTTGGGTTTTTCGAAAAAGGTTTCGGTGGCGACGGCGAAGAATTCGGCGGGGTTGGTTGTGCCGTAGTGGTTGATCACATCGCGCGTTCCTCGTTTTGTTTTTTTACACAGCTGAGCGTAATCTTTTGAAAGCACACGGGCCCATGCGCTGTAGGCGGAGCGGCTCGCAAGGATCGGTGCGCCGTCCGCCGATCCATCTTCCTGATCCAGTTGATGAGCAAATTCGTGCATCGTCACGTTGTGTCCGTCTTCGAGGTTGCGGGCACCGCCTTCCACGCTGTTCCATGACAGAACGACCACGCCGCATCCCCACGATTCGCCGAGGCGCGCGCCTTGTCCGTTGTCGCCTCCGAACATTCCTTTCGCGCCCGATTTATAGGTGTGAGGATAAACCAGTACCGTCTTTAGTTTCGGATAAACCTTCTGTTCCCGTCCGACCAGCAGCAGGCAGGCTTGCGCCGCAATAGTGACTTTGATTTCTTCGGTGATCTCCTGTCCTCCGCATTCTTCAAATTTTATGCGATCCAGAAAAACCTGCATAGCTTCGAACAGCTGTTTGCGCTGCCCTTTCGTTAGCCGTTGTACCATCTTGAAGTTTTCATCCAGAATGGGCTGCCAGCTATCCGGTGGCGGCATTGCGCGCAGCGTACGGATACGCTTTGCTTTGTGCTGGCGATAGAAAACAGCAATAAAGAATCCGCCCCCAATCAGTCCGGCCCAGCCTAACCCAATCATTTTTTACTCCTTCCCAAATTTCTTTATCTGTTTCAGGTTATCCTGTCGCGCACCAAACATCCAGCATTCCAAACATCCAACGTTCCAAACCATAAAAACAGCTCCGCCTTGGCAGGTCTGTTCACAAAGAGTAAATTACACAAATGCAAAACGAGAAGGAAACAACCCCCGCGACCCGGAACCCCCGTCGGGATCGGCTGTATGAGATAATTTTTGAGGCCGACACCCGGGCGGGAAAACTGTTCGACATCTTTCTTTTTCTCGCCATCATGGCCAGTGTTTCAGCGACGATTCTGAACAGCGTAGGGTCGATTCATGCGTCATACGGAGGCGGACTCACCGGCTGTAACTGGTTTTTCACCGCGCTTTTCACCATTGAATACGGGTTGCGTTTGTACTGCGCGAAAAAGCCGGTTCGTTATGCGCGCAGTTTCTTCGGAGTCGTCGACTTGCTGGCGATTCTTCCGACCTATCTAAGTCTGTTGTTTCAGACCACTCGTGTTCTCGATGTAATTCGCATCCTGCGCCTGCTGCGCATCTTTCGTGTGATGAAGATGGTGCAGTATGTGGACGACGGCGATCTGTTACTGAATGCACTGGTTTCGAGCCGGCGCAAAATCGGCATCTTCCTGTTTGCGGTGGTTACGCTGGTGGTGATTCTTGGCTCATTGATGTTCATCATTGAAGCCGATGAAACCAGCGGCTTTACTAGCATCCCTGCAGGTATCTATTGGGCGATTGTGACGCTAACGACTGTCGGCTACGGCGATATCTCTCCGCAGACCGGGCTAGGGCAGGCACTGGCCGCTTGTATCATGATTATTGGCTACAGCATCATTGCGGTTCCCACAGGAATCATCTCCGCCGAAGTCGGCCGCTCCTCCGTCTGGGCAAAAATCCCCCTGCATTGCGACGCCTGCGGTGCTGACGATCACGATCCTGACGCCACCCACTGCAAACACTGCGGGGAAAAGCTTTCGAAAACATTCGACTCGACTGCTGCCTAGAGCACGTTCTGTTTGATTTATCGCACCGTGGCAGGCTGGAAGTCTGCGATACGTATCGCCGCCATTTTGGCGGCCTTGTCGAGTGCGACAGATAAACGAGGAAATGCTCTAGAAGGGACTGCTCAGGATCATTTTTTGACAGGATAGCCGGATGATCTGGATTAAAAATCCTGCAGATCAAAACTATTTAATAACAATGGGATTGTAGGGCTGAACTGGCCTCAGACCTTTCTGCCCTGGTTGGCTGAGCCCTTCAAAACCGATGCGGCATCTTCTTGCAAAATTTTCTAGATATTCATCGCTCCTCTTTTCAGCCCAATCCCTAGCGTGGGACAGGCATCCTGTCTGCCTGCACATGTGAGGACGATCCGCCATTCGACACAGTTCATAACAGGTTGGAAGCTTGTGCCTTAACAAGGTGGAAATATTTTCACCGGATTGTTTCAACCATTGAAAACTCTATTGCACAAAGGCGCAAAAAATTTGTGCCCTCAACCTGTCTCGCCGAAGCTTTAGCGGAGGAGGCTTTCGCTTATAACTGCGCGACGATGGTTTTTTCAATTTTTGCCGCTTGCTCCGTGCCAACTCCGGCTTTTTGTGCAAAAAGAGGCCACTGCTGGAGAGCGGCAATAACCTGATCGATTGCGGAGTTTAATTTAGGAACCGTGGCAACGGAACAGGTGCGGCCGCAGGCAATCAAATCATCGCGGGAGATGTTTTCCCGCTTGCCCATAATGGATAGCTGCTGACTCGCCGTCCATTTACCGGGCTGTGGATTGTGGGCATAGGTTACATCATAGGCTGGAGCCAAATCCCATCGTCCGGATGAATTCAGCAGAAACCCGAAGTTCTTGGTGTGATCGTCCCGGTTGCATCCAAGCACGTTGAAAACCATTCTGCGGAAAGCCTCCAGTCGGGTCTTCGGCTTGACCTCCAGCTTGTCGATCACATCAAAAAAGTCCTCGTATGAGTGACTGTGCGCTCCCGGCGCGCTGTACTGTTTGTGCGCCATTCCAAACAGGGATGCGCAATGGATTTTCCCACCGCCATCGGGCCGGTCAAATCGGCGGGTCATAAAATGCGCCCGCCCGCCTTCTTCGAACAATTCACACCGCGATATCGCGATCCCGGCTTCGGCGGCCATTTTCGAATAGGCATATTCAATGCGGCCATATCCCTGTGGATCCTGAACTCCGTCAAATGCCTCAGAGATACCATCAAATTTCAACAGCCAATGTTGAAAGCCGTCCGGAGCATCCGCTTGACCGGAACGCACTTCATTGGTTTTTTCGTTCCATATAATAACGGCCTTGGCGCGGGCTCCGCCCGCAGAGGTGCCGACTCGGAGAATTTTATCCAGTCCGTCTCCGCTCAGGTCGACAGAAAGCCCTTTGCGATCCGCCAGCACTTTGGCAGCAAGCTCAACCAGCCTTTCTACGTCTACTCGTTCCGCCTTTGATCGTTCCGGTCGCAAGCCCGGGCGGAATTCCAATGCACCCATGCCGCGGTTCCCCACATAACAAAGGCGTTCGATCGGTGAAAATTCTGCAGGCAATCTTCCCTGCTGACGGAGCCAGTCGTCAATCAGTGTATTTCCGTATACATCCGGCAGGCAGTCCGCAAGCAATCCCGGTAGTCCGCCAAACGATTCGTGCAGGTTTGCAAACTGATAGGGTGCGTCCCGAAGCGGCATCATTAACGGAGCCAGCTCGATGCCGCTTTTAACGAATTCTGGGAAGTACTGGAAGGATGCCAGTCGCCGAACAGTATCCCAGGAAGCTACGCCAGCTTTGGCACCCTGATAAAATATATTGGCAAACGCAGTGGTCATGATCTCACCCTCTGCCTCTGTTTGCCTTCCAACTTCTGCAGGTCGATGGGGCTAACCACCGGAGCCGGAAGCACGTCAGACAGCGCGTCCGAATACCCTAGTGCACGCAGCACGCGGGCTAGAGTCTCTGTTTTAATCGTCCGTCCGTTTTCTAAAGAGGACAGAGCATCTTTACTGACCGCCGCTTTATCGGCTAGGTCTATCTGTTTCATTCCCATCGCGATTCGTTGGTGACGAACTCGCTTCCCAAGTTTTATCAGTTCCTTCATATAAAACTGGTTATAGACTGTTTTATGTAGAAATCAAGCGATAAAGCCGGAGTTAACCGGTTTTATAATGATATCAGGTTTTTGACGGACTGTTCGATGTCGGGCTGGCGGAGGAGGGTTTCGCCGACGAGGACGGCAGCGATGCCGGCTTCTTTTAAGATGCGAATATCATCGGCGGTGCGGATGCCGCTTTCGCTGATGAGGGTGCATCCGGCGGGTGCGAGCTCGCACAGGGTGAGGGTCGTTTCGATTTTGGTTTCGAAGGTCTTCAAATTGCGGTTGTTGATGCCGATGCATTTGGTGCCGACCGCGACCGCGCGCTTCATTTCGTCTTTGGTGTGCACTTCGACCAGTGCGGTCATTCCGGAGGCTTCGACCAGCTGGATGAAGGAGCTTAGTTCCGCATCCGTGAGCGCGGCGACAATCAGGAGCACTGCGGAAGCGCCGAGCGCTTCGGCGTGAAAAATCTGGCGCGGGTCGATGATGAATTCTTTGTAGAGCATCGGCAGGGTGGTTGCCGCGCGAACTTTATCCCATTGGTCCTCGCCGCCACCAAAATATTTGCTGTCCATCAGGCAGGAAATCGCCTGTGCGCCGGCGGCCTCATAGGCTTTGGCGATTTCGGCAGGGTTGAACGGAACGCGGATCGGCCCGGCGGAGGGGGACTGCCGCTTCACCTCGGCGATAAGGCCGACCGGAACCGAGGTGAGAGCTTCAATAAAGTTTGGAGTCGCGGTACGGGCGGGTTTGCCGTCGCAATGGTCGCAAGAACCCCCAACGTGTGGAAGTTCGTCGACGACTTTTTCCAAAGTTTGGAAATAATCGGGTGCTTCGATTTCGATGCGTTTATTGGCGATGATTTTTGATAAAATATCCATAGGTATTCTCAATGTGGGACAGGCTTCCAGCCTGTCTGCTTTTGCTTAGCTCTATTCAGGGGTAGACAGGCTGGAAGCCTGTCCCACTTTACGTTGCGGCGGCCTCTTTTTGTTTCATTTTGAGGTAGGCTTCGATGAAGGGGTCGAGTTTTCCGTCGATGACGCCTTGGACGTTGCCAACTTTTTCATCCGTTCGATGATCATTCACCATGGTGTAGGGCTGCATGACGTAGGAGCGGATCTGAGAGCCCCAGGCGATCTCCCCTTTGGCTCCGTAGAACTGCTCGGCGGCTTTCTTCTTTTTGTCTATTTCGTATTCATAAACTTTAGCTTTCAGCACCTTCATGGCTTTGGCCCGGTTTTTGTGCTGGGAGCGTTCGGCCTGACACTGTACGACAATGCCGGTGGGTAGATGGACGATGCGGACGGCAGAGTCGGTGGTGTTGACGTGCTGGCCGCCGGCACCTTGTGAGCGGTAGGTGTCAATGCGCAGGTCGCCCTCTGCGATGTCCATTGCGATATTGTCGTCAATCTCGGCGGTGACGTCGAGGGCGACAAAGGAGGTGTGGCGGCGCGATGCGGAGTCGAACGGGCTGATGCGTACGAGGCGGTGGACGCCGCGTTCGCCCTTGAGGTGGCCGTAGGCGTAGTCGCCGGAAATCTGGAAGGCGACAGATTTGATACCGGCTTCATCACCGGGCTGATAGTCCATGATGTCAACTTTGAAGCCATTGCGTTCGGCGTAGCGGGTATACATGCGGTAGAGAATATCGGCCCAGTCGCACGACTCCGTGCCGCCCGCGCCGGCATGAAGCGTGAGGTATGCATTTTTATGATCCAGAGGGCCTCCGAGCAATGACTGCATTTCTAAGGTTTTGAAATGGGTTTCGCATTCGGTGAACATTTCTTGAATATCGGCGGTGGCGGCTTGTTGTCCGGCCTCGTCTTCGGCCTCGGCGAGCTCGAGCATGACCTCGGCATCTTCGAGAAGCGACTCGACGTTCTGAAACGGATGGATCGCTGTTTTTAGCGTTTTACAGGCGGCGATATTGATATTGGCGGTGGTCTGATCATTCCAGAAGTCAGGCGCGGCGGCTTTTGTTTCGAGCTGATCGAGCTCGGCGCGTTTATCCACGATGCCGAGATAGCCGCTCATTTCGTTGAGACGTTTGCGAACGGTGGTGATTTGTTGTTTCAGTTCTTCAAGCATTGGGTTTCTTTCGGGATTTGAAGCCAAGGGAGATAAATAGCGCAACACTGCCGAGCAGGCAAGCCTGTGCGAAGCGGTCTCCGTGACGGGTGTAGAATGTCAGCTTTCGATTCGGGGCTGCGGGGTGCACTTGAGCCACATGAAATCCTTCAGTTCGCGGTTCGAGAGTCCGCTTGATGCGGCCTTTGGCGTCGATGGAGCAGGTGATCCCGGTGTTGGTGCAGCGTAGCAGCGGCAGGCGGGTTTCGACGGTACGGAAGACGGCGTGAGCCATATGCTGGACGGAGCCGCAGTCGGGGTCGAACCAGGAGTCGTTGGTTTGGTTGACGAGCCAGCGTGCGCCGGCGAGTGCGGCGCGGCGGGCGAGATACGGCAGGGTGTCTTCAAAGCAGATCAGTACCGAGAACGGACGCGGGTCGGCGGGCAGGCGGAAGAGGGGGGATTCTGTGCCGGGCCGGAAACTGGATTCGATGGGGGTGAGTGCGTTGATGAGCGGGATCTTTTCTTCGAATGGAATGTATTCGCCGAAGAGAACGAGGTGTTGTTTACGATAGGTCCCGAGTAGTTGGCCTTGCGTATTGAAGAGCATGGAGGCGTTGTAGTAGTTCGGTTTTCCATCCAGCCATTTGCCGTCCATGCTGCCGACCAGCAGCGGAACCCCTTCGGCGGCGAAGTGCTTAATCATGGCGGAGGAACGGGGGCTGTAGCGGACTGCGTCCGGCAGGGCGGTTTCGGGCCAGATGATGAGGTCAATATCCCGTGCGTGCGTAGTCAGTTCAGTTAGATCGCTCAGGCGCTGGTAAATCAGCTCGGGGTCGGGTATTTCCCAGTTTCCAACCTCTGGGATATTGGGCTGAATGAGTGCCGCGCGAATCGGTTCCTCCGTGGTTTCAGGTGCAAGCAGGATGCGCAGGCCGAAAGAGGAGACCGCCGCCAGCACAAACATAGCGGTCATGAACTCGACGTGTATTTTATATCCGGATTGGCGCAGGCCGGAGGCGTATTGCAGAATGGTCACGGCGACCCCGGCGTTCGCAAAAACGATCACGGCGGATAGCAGATAGACTCCTCCCAGTTCCGCGATCTGGATTAGCGAGATCTGGTTGTATTGACAGATCCCGAGCAGGTTCCAGGGGAAGCCGGTGATTAGCGTGGCGCGCAGATATTCCGATGCAGCCCAGACGGCGGCCGCCGCAACCATCCACCCGAGGTTTTTTGTGCGCGCCAGAGTGTTCCATCCGCCGGGGCGCAGAGCGATGAGCAGGGCGAACGGAATGAAGTAGAGCGCGCAGTAAGCGGCCAGAGCCAGATACCCGGCCCAGGTGACGTGTCGCAGCCAATAGAGACTGCCGGCAAAGAATACGACGCCGGCCAGCCAGCCGAGAAACGCGGCGCGGCGCGGTGTGGTGTTGGAGCAGGCAAGCATTAACGGCACCAGTGCCACCCATTCGAGCACGTCGATGCCGTGCGGCGGAAAGCTTAGGAACAAAAGTCCGCCGGATAATACGGCAGCAGCTATTTTGAGACTCTTATTTGCTGAAATTGACACAGATTTTTTCGGTATTAATTTGGCGGGCATATTGTTTGATATTCGTTATTTGATATTCGAGAAAATAAGCGCTGATTTTACGGCTTAATGACCAATCTCCAACAACAAATAACAGAAACCGTCTGCAGGCGGTTCCTTACAGGTCGAGCAGTAAAACGGAGGGAACCGCAGACCAGCCGTTGCGCTTGGCACAACGCTGAAGAATGTCCTGAAGATAGCTGATCATCTGTGGCGCGGCGCGGTCGCAACGGGGGCAAGTCAGATTAGATATACGGGAATGGCCTTTGATCATCAGCGTTCCTCGTCCGTCCTCTTTTTCCCAAACAGTGGAAATTTTTTCCGCCAGCACGCGCAGGGTTTGCATCAGGATCATTTCGTGCCGGTCGGCATCGGACAGATGGATTTTCCCGAGATCCAGCACCCACGTGTTTTTTTCGCCAACGGTTTTGAGGCGGAGCGGATGCAGGGCGCGTGAGCTGAAAAGGGGGTAGAGGTCGGGGAATGGATATTCGGCAGAGAGGATTTCCAGCCAAGCGTTTGTATAGGGGCTGTACGTATGGTCATGACGCAGCACACAGTCGGCGGCATCGCGGTCTCCTGTTGCGCAAAAGGAGCGCGCCATTAGCAGGGAAAGGGTGTGGTTGGACATTTGCGGATGTTGCTCACAGAACGCGGCGAGACTTTCCGAAATCTCAGAAGCCGTTTCGCGCTCATTCAGATCCATCGTCTGGAAAAGACGTTGAATCGTACCGAACCAGAGTCGGCGCGCGGAGTACGTTCGGGTTGCAACCTGGTCGATCATTCTCGTCCAATCAATCGTTCCGCTTCGTTCATGAACTGGTTGACATCTTTGAACCGTCGGTAGACGGACGCGAAGCGGACATAGGCCACTTCGTCGAGTTTTTCGAGCATGCTCATCACTTTGGCACCGATGGCGGTGGACGGAACCTCGCGCTCATATTCCGCTTCCGCTTCTGTGATGATGGTATTGGTCATTTGCTCAATCTGCTGGACGCTGATGGGGCGTTTTTGGCAGGCAATGACCAAGCTTTGCATTAGTTTTTCACGCACGAGCACTTCGCGGCGCCCGTCCCGTTTAATGATCTGCAGGGCGGCGCGCAGAACCTCTTCGTAGGTGGTGAAACGGTGTCCGCAATTCAGGCAGAGGCGGCGGCGGCGAATAGCTGCACCTTCGCGCACTTCCCGGCTATCGATCACTTTATTTTCACGATGTTCACACTTGGGACATTTCATGTTAAGAATCTCCGCTCTTTGAAATAATGGAATCATAGTCCTCCACTCTAGCAAAAGGAAATGAAAAACTCACAAACTGAAAACAAAACAGCCCCGGGAATCCGGGGCTGTTCATGCAGAAATGATCCAAAAGGATTTATTTCTTTTTGGCGGCTTTTTTCTTAGCCGGAGCCTTTTTAGCTACTTTTTTCTTAGCCGGAGCCTTTTTAGCTACTGCTTTTTTTGCCGGTGCTTTTTTCGCTACGGTTTTTTTCTTAGCGGGGGCTTTTTTAGCAACTGCTTTTTTGGCGGGAGCTTTTTTCGCTACGGTTTTTTTCTTAGCGGGGGCTTTTTTAGCAACTGCTTTTTTGGCGGGAGCTTTTTTTGCTACGGTTTTTTTCTTAGCGGGGGCTTTTTTAGCAACTGCTTTTTTGGCGGGAGCTTTTTT
>Ga0307990_1001562_pt1 | contig 19168 bp, 11 predicted proteins | sample EllFjometagen129_FD_203168 | JGI IMG/M metagenome (GOLD analysis project Ga0307990, IMG submission 203168) | Marine microbial communities from Ellis Fjord, Antarctic Ocean - #129 | ecosystem: Environmental > Aquatic > Marine > Unclassified | place: Southern Ocean | collected 2014-10-08
CATCCGTGTAAATCTTCATATCTTGATTTATTTATAAATATAAGGCACATATAATCGTTATGAACACATAATGTGAAGATCGCATGAATATATTATTGCAGTCTCAAAAACGTTCGTTTTTTATACTATTTCAAAAGAGCAATATTTCTTCCATAAATTATGCAATATATGCCTAAAAACTTATCTAATAATCAAAGTATAATAACTTGACATGATTACTGACTTATGAGACTTTATAAATAAGTTTAAAAAAAGGAAGGATAAATATGCTAATTGGGTATGCTAGAGTTTCAACAGCAGAACAAAAAATAGACATGCAGGTTGATGCATTAAAGAAAGCAGGATGTGAAAAGATCTTCTCAGATATAGCCAGTGGGGCTAAGACCGAGAGGAAACAATTAATAGAAGCATTAAAGCATGTACGTAAAGGTGATGTCCTGGTTGTTTGGAAACTAGATCGATTAGGTAGATCTCTTAAGCATCTTATTCATGTTGTCTCAGAGCTAGATGATAAGGGTATTGGATTCAAGTCTATACAAGAGAACATTGATACTACAACAAACGGTGGTAAGCTGATCTTTCATATATTTGGGGCATTAGCTGAATTTGAGAGAGAGATAATCAGGGAGAGAACCAAAGCTGGTCTTACTGCTGCAAGATTGCGTGGAAGGCTTGGTGGACGTCCTAAGAAGATGGATAAGGGTAAGATAGAAATGGCTCAGACCTTATATGATAAGAAGACAATTCCCATCAAAGAAATTTGTGAACGTCTTGAGATCTCGAGAGGAACACTTTATAGGTATGTTAACAAAGATTGATGATATTACAATTAAGAAAGAATGTTACTTAAAACATATTAAGTTAGTTTTTTTATCAGATAGTGGTAATTCAATTTGAGAAGTTGTTGCGTAAATTATTCATGATTTTCATTAAGAAAGAAGTTTTGTCTTCTGAGAAGCAAATTCCTCTTCTGTTATAATGCCTTGATTTTTTAAATCAACAAGTTTGGAGAGTTCATCAGCAACAGAACTATATACTACTGTTTCGGTTGCATTTTGGTTAATTCTATTTTCATTCAATTTATCTTCTGCATCTGTTCTACTTATAATTACTTCAAGTAGGCTGTGCCAGTGACGTGCTCTTTGTATGGCTCCAGGGTATACTATTTCCGTGCCCTTACCTTCAAAATTCATAAAATTAACATCATGAATGGGTGCATTAGTTTTGTTTATAGTTATACGCAAATCTACTTTACTTACTTTATGGGTTGATGTTTTGCTACCAGATAATCCACCTACAATTGCTCCAATTCCACCGAAAGCTAAACCACCAATCAGAGCACTTCCTAATTGGCTGGCTCTGGATGAGCGAGTAATTGTCTTTCCGTCTTCAAAAATTTCTGATGATAAAAGATCATTGTAAGATATTACATCGAGTGCAAAATCATTCCCTTTCTTTTTTATTATACAAATTTCTTTTTTATCCTCGTCAATTGCAATCCCTGAAATTCCATCTACCCCCATAAACTTTTGAGTTGCATCGAAATTAGTTAAATGGTTCAAATCCTCTTCCATCTCCTTTTTGTTCTGTGAAGTATTAATTAATTTAATAGCCGCAATAATAATAAAGATAATCATTACAATAACCAAAAATCCAAAAAGATCCATTATTTTCTCCTTTTCAATATATAAATATGATAAATTTCTTACTTCTAATTCCAAATTTCTATATTATTATATTTTTGTTTATAAATCATCTTGTCAATAACTTTCACACTTACCGTTTCTTCTAATTGACAAAATAATATAACTTTATACTTTCACATCATGAAGTATTTATTTATCATTTCCTTACTCTTTCTCAGCTCACTTTACGCTGATATCCCTGAAGGTTATTATGATGGAACTGAAGGACTCACAGGAGAAGATCTTAAAACTGCTTTGCATGATATTATCGATGATCATGTCGAGTTCCCCTATACAAGTACAAGCACTGATACATGGGAACCGAGAGAGGCTGTAAAAGGCGATGTAGCAAGAATGATATTTTACATGGCGACACGTTATGAAGGTGATAATGGAGAAGTTGACCTGGAGGTTGTAGACTATGCACCTTCATCACCCAATCATGAACCTGTTCATGGTGTGTTTTCTACTCTGATGGAATGGCATGTAGACGACCCGGTAGATGAATGGGAAGAAAACAGGAATGATATCATTTATGAAGATTATCAAGAGAACCGTAATCCTTTTATCGATCACCCGGAATATGTCGCTCAAATTTGGAATGATAACGGAACTTTTCTTCCTGTAATACTTAGTTCATTCTCTGTTACTTTTTCAAGTGGGAATCCTCTGATTTCATGGACTACTCAATCAGAGAGCAATAGTTCTAATTGGAACATATATCGATCTATTTCTCAAAATCTCGGTCAGGCTATCTGGCTTAATGAATCCCAAATCATTCCGGGACAAGGTTCAACTTCTGAGCCAACAAATTATACTTTCTCAGATCTACACCCTATTGTAGAATTCACAACATTCTATTATTGGATAGAAAGTATAGATTTCTCAGGTGAAACAGATTTGTACGGTCCTGTTTCTCTCTATATTCCTGCAGGTGGGAGTAATAACGGTACACCAATAGCACCTGAAGTTTACGGTTTACTGCAGAACTATCCAAATCCTTTCAATCCTCAAACAATTGTAAGTTTTGTTTTTCAGGAAGACACTCAAGCAGAACTTTCAGTATTCAACATAAAAGGTAAATTTATCAAAACTCTTTTTCAAGGAATTACTCCTGCAGATAATATTCAATATGTTTCCTGGAATGGGGCAGACTTCACTGGAAAGAAAGTTTCATCTGGTACATACTTCTATCAACTTAAAACACCTTTAGGCTCTACTACAAAGAAAATGCTGCTTCTCAAATAGTACTCTCTTTCTCTTGACATCAATTTTAATATTCTTAGTTTTAATTTTGGTGTTCAAACTCATAGAGCCGTTACTTCTATATTAGTCTTTCTATTTGTTTGTAACGGCTCATTTTATTACACACTATCAAATACTTACTTGTCGGCTTTGCTTTTTTGCAAAACGATCAAGTTTTTCTTTCTATTATGCTTGACACATATTCTTTCAGTTCAATTTTTCTTCATGTTTTGAGAAATATATTCAATACTTTTTAAAACTTATTCTCAAATGTATTTTTGTAAATCTTTATCGTTGTTATTGTGTGGATTTTAGTAATTATTATTATAAAATAAAAGGAAGGAATTTAAACTAAGTTTATGATTTACTGGAATAAAGAAAAAAATGTTCCCTTCATCTCAGATGAGAATGGAACAAAGTTAAAATATATATCAACTGATATTAGGCCTGTTTTCATTGAAGAGAAGTATCTTTTATTTCTTTTATTTCCCGAGCTAGGGAAAGATGTTTTATATAAGTCAGTTTGGCATACTTCAGGATATAATTATGTTGTTGACGGTATTAATGTTCAAGACTCAATTTATACGCGTTTTATTAAAGCTGATTTATCATACTTAATAGCAAAGGTTAAGAATTTTGTGGTCTCTAACGATATGCTGGAAACAGAAAATAAAATATTTTCAAAATTTATAGCTCTCAACAGAAATCATTATCTTGATTTATTGAATAACGTTAATGATGATGCTGAAGGTTATCCTATTGGTGCAATACCCTTTATTCGTCTAATAACTAAAAAATATCCAAATCGGAAAACTGTTGTGTCCTTTTCAGGCGGAAAAGATTCTACTGTCATTTCGCATTTAGTAAGAAGCTCTTTTGGTACAAATAAAATATTGCACATTAATTCAGATACAACAATTGAATTCCCATCAACAATTAAATACATTAAAAGCTTTATGGCAGAGAATGAAGAAACACCTTTTCTTATTGAATCATATGCAGAAGAATTAGGAGTTGAAAGCTTTTTTGAATTATCAAAGAAAATCGGACCTCCAAGTCGTGTTAAAAGTTGGTGTTGTTCAATTTTTAAAACCGGCCCCTTGGGCACAGCCTTTACGCATATGAAGGAAGATTGGTTAACATTTTATGGAATTCGTCGATCGGAATCAGCATCTCGAAATAAATACCTTCGTGTTTCAAAAAGTCCAAAGTTGGAAAAGCAAAGGGTTGCTTCTCCGATAATTGATTGGAAAGATATCGATGTTTGGTTATACATCCTCTCTGAAGGTATCGATTTTAATGTTGCATATAGAAGAGGCTTTTCTAGGGTTGGTTGTTGGTGCTGTCCAAATAATTCCTTATGGTCTGATATCTTAATGGCTATTTATTATAATGAACAATATATGAAATGGTTTGATTTTCTAATAAAGTTTGCAAAGCAAATTGGCAAAAAAGATGCAGACATTTATGTGGCTCAAGGCAAATGGAAAGCTCGTCAAGGTGGATCTGGAATCGAAAATAAACTTCAGTCTCGAACAACAATAAAGTGTGTTGAAGAAAATGAATCACTTAGAATATATGACATTAGGAAATCTATAATCATTAATGACTTGATTGAGTTTTTTAAACCTTTTGGACAAATTGAACGGGCAATTGGTGTTTCTTCCAAAGAAGAATTTATCGTACTTGGGAAAAAGAAATCTGAATTATTTAAAATATCAAGAATTTCAAAATATAAGTTATCAATTGAGTTTTTTGAGAGTGAGTTTTCATCACATTTTTTCAAAGCAAATATTAATCAAACTATTTGGTCGTATGTTGAATGTCAGTTAAGAAAATATCAAATTTGTATAAATTGTCAAGCTTGTAAATCTGCATGCCCAATAGGAGCTATTGAAGTTAATAAAAGTAATTATAGAATTGATGAAAAGAAATGTACTCATTGTCTAAAATGTATCAAGCATTTTCCAAAGGGTTGTTTGATTGCATCTTCTTTAACTGTTAAGAAATCTGAGGAGTCATGAAAAACAAATATTTTCGCTATCTAACTGGTCATCAATCATTTCATGTTCGAAGTAATTGGTTTCCCAAAGCTATTGATGCTATGGAAAACAAAGTTGATATTTTTAGCAAAAAAGGGTTAGTCAGTGCTATCGATCGGTTGGGTATTGGGAGCAATATGGTAATGTCATTACGTTATTGGCTAAGAGCTTTCAGCTTAATCAAGCGCGATGGCAATAACTATATATTAAACAAGGAAGCTAAAGTACTTTATTCTTTTGACCAAACACTTCAAAATTTATTTGCGAAATGGATTTTGCATATTTGGCATTGTGAGAATTCTGCTGTATGGCAAATGTACTATATTCAGGATAAGGCAGTTACATTCTCAATAAATCAGCTCGTTGATCGGTTGTTAATTAAACTTAAAGAAAATAATCATCCCATAGAAAAAAAAACAATAAAAGAGCTTATAAATGTATTCATCAAAGTATATTTTGGAGTCGAAAAAAATGATCCGGAAGAAAACATGCGGTCTCCACTTGCTGATTTGAAAATAATCGAAAAAATCTCCAAAAATGAATATCGGTTTAGAGTTATACAAGATAAAGATTTACCGGTTGAGATAATACTATATCTTCTTGTTACTAAACAAAATAAAAATCTGATTGAATTAAATGAAGCTCATGAGTTAATTAAGCAATATATTAAAATTGATTATCTTTCTTTAAGGAAAATAATTGATAGGTTAGAAAAAAAGGAATACTTGCAGTTTGACAGGGCTGTAGGTTTGAACAATATCATTTTACCTAAAGACAAAATTTACAAATTTGAAGATTATCTGGGATTAAACTAGCATGAAGAATAAACCGTTTTCTATTATTGACAATATGCCATTCTCTATTATCAATACTTTTAAATACTCATGCAATATCAAGAGTGATTATCTCGAAGAAGATAAGATAAATAGCTTCTTACCTTCCTATAATAATATTGAATATTTTCAGCAGTTGATAAAAAGTATAACAAATGGTTCTAACAAGGCTATTCTTTTATCAGGTGCATATGGTACAGGTAAATCGTACTTAGCAGCAATCGTTTGTGCCGCATTAACTAAAAATAATCTAAATCTGAATGTACTGAGCCATAAGATTTCTCGTTTTGTGCCAGATATTTCAGTATATAATGAAATATTCAGTAGAAGTAATTATCTTATTGTTTTCCCTAGAGACTATACATCTTCCTTTCATCAATCACTTAGCCTTGGTATTATGGAATGTATCTCTAATAATAAACTTAGCATCACATTACAAACAATATATGCAGATATTACGAGCAAAATAAATTATTGGAAGAACTCAGAACCATTTTTCTATGAAAGATTATTATTAGAGGTTAAAGACGTTGAATTCCTACTAAATAAATTAAAAGAATTTGATCCCAAAGCTTTACAAAAATTTAAAAAGGTTTATCCTAAAATTATGGGAGGTGAGCAATACTTTCCAAGTAATTTTAATTCTTCCATTGATCAAATTATGCATGATTTTGAATTACAATCCACCGATCTTGGATATGATGGTGTTTTGTATGTTTTTGATGAATTTGGTCGATACCTTGAAAGTAATATTAAGAATATCGATGTCAAGGAAATCCAGGATGCTGCTGAATTTTGCAATAGGTCAAATTCGAAATCAAATTTAGTCTTAATTTCACACAAAGGTCTTTTTCAATATGCGGATAAGCTGCAATCTATTGCTGATCGAAAAGAATGGGAAAAAGTAGGTGGTCGTTTTTTTCATATACATACAAAATACAAAGAAAGTAATATACCAGAATTAATTGAAAACATTATAATCAAAAATGAAACATTCATTGAATATAGAAATAAATTTAGAAACGAATTTGTAACATATTACGATAAATTCCATGAAATTCAATCAGGTGAAGATGAGCAAATCCTAAAGCAGATTTTCCCCTTGAATTATTTAACTGCAAAATTCCTCCCACTTCTTTCTGCAAGAGTTGGCCAAAATGACCGAACGTTTTTTACTTTTTTATGTGGTGATGAAAAGCATAGCCTTAAAGATAGCTGGAATTATAAATCTAATTCTTTTAACACGATTACTCCGGACGTATTGTACGACTATTTTAATGAGAGTTTCTCATTTCTAAATATCAGAAGCTCTGAATATCGAGTTTATAATACTACAGAAAATCTTCTACGCATAACAACAATAAAAAATGAAAGAAAATTATTAAAATGCTTAGCCTTATTCCAATTAATTGGCCTTTCAGAATCAATTGAATCGACTAAAGAATTTCTATCAATATCTCTAAATATGGATTCCAATGCTTGCGATAAACTTTTAACGAATTTAGTAAGTAAAGATTTAATTTGTTATAGAAGGCACACAAAGCATTATTATTTGGCTATTGATTATGATTTCAATATTGATAAAGATGTTGCTAATTATATCGATTCTATGCTTGGTGATAATTTAAATTACAGTAGTATTTTGCAATCAATTATATCGCAAAATTATGTATATCCAATCAAATATAACTGGGAAAATAAAATTACTCGCTATTTTAACTGTGTTTATCTCTTAGATTGTGAACTAAATGATAATTCTGACGAATTAGAAAAAGAAATTTCTGGTGATGCATGTCTTGTTTATATACTAAATTCAGGTGATATCGATTTTTCAAATTTAAATTATTTTTTGGGTAAAACCAAAATTGCATTATACAATCCTCATGAAGTCATTGATATCAAACGTGAATTAAAAGAATTTGAAGCATTGAGAGCTTTAGCTACAAATCAACGCTACATCTTAGATAATATGGCTAAAGAGGAGTTGGCAAAATACAAACAAGAGCTTCTCGATCATATTACTATAAAAATTGAATCTCATTTTGACTTTCAAAATGGTCAAATTTTAATTTCAAAAACTTTGAGGAATATTAATAGTAATGATCTGGACGTTTACCTAAGTAACTTCCTAGAAGAGATCTATTTCAACTATATACCGGTAAACTATGATATCATCAACAAAACAAAACTATCTACTCCAATAAAAACCGCTAGAAAGTCAATTATTGATCACATACTAAATAATAGTTTTGAAGACGACTATTTCGAAAAAACTGGATCAGCAAATTCTATTGCCCGAATAGTACTAAAAAATACAAATATTTACAATATCAAAAGAAAATGTTTTGATTTAAAACACTCAGGTCTTTCAGAATTCTATAACTCATTATTGAATTATTTAAAAGAAGGTAATACTGATCTTGCTTCATTTTATAATGATTATTCAAAGAATAGTTTAGGATATGGTATCAGAAAAGGATTGTTAACACTTCTGTTGGCTGCTTTCATTAAACAACATTTCACTAATCTTTATTTAATAAAAAAAGTAAAAGGAATAGAAAATGAGATTAGTTTCACGCCTGCACTATTCAATGAAATGGAATTAAAATCATCTGATTTTTCATTGAATTATTATGTTTATTCTGAAAGTCAGGTTAAGTATATTGAAGAGATTAAAAAATTCTTCACTTGGCGTGTCCATGATAATGACTTTAAGATTAATCCTGCTGAAAGCCTTATGAATGCTTTTAGGGAGTATTTATATGCCAAACCAGCTCTCTTATTGATTGATAATGGTCTGATATATGAGCAGAAGAGCGAAATTAAATCTATTGTAAATAAAATAACTTCTAGAACACCAAGGCATTTTTGGTTTCATCTTATGCCAGAACTGTTTGAGTCCGATGATTTTAGCCTTATTGTAACGAAGTTTTTATCTCTATTAACTACTCTAGATGATGAAGAGAGACTTCTCGAGAATAAGCTTAAAATGATTGTTATGGAAAAAATTCTTAATGTATTTCCTTCTGATATTGAAGATACATTAACCTTATTGAATACTTTCTCAGAGAAATTTCAATTCAGAAATGTTAAATCAAATTTAGAATTAAAAAAAATCTTCTCGATGACTAATGAGAAATGGCTGGATTTACTAACTGAAAATGTCTCTGGATTTTCTTACAGAAAATGGACTGAACTAGACCAAGTAGATTCTTTTGAGAGTAAATTTAAGAAAATATTATCTAATTTATCGGGTAAAATTGATATTGGTGTTGTTAACTCTAATATCAGCCCATTAGCTAAAATTTTAAAATCTAGATTAAACAGCCAAATTATTAATTTTGGGCAAGCAATAACACAAGGTGAGAAAAGACAGATACTTGAAGAATTGCTTGGGGAGATTGACTAGATGGCATTAAATGATGAACTTTTGACATTGAATCAGAAAATTAAATACTATACTTTTGAAACTTTTAAGGATATCCCATCGGAACCAGGTGTTTATGTTTGGTTTTACCCTCTTAGAATTAAGGATCGAAATATTGATTTATTTATTGATGAAGTTAATTATGTGTTTAACTTTAATATAAATGAAAATGGTGAATACTGTCCTAAAGCTGAAGTAAACCTAGGTTGGAAGAATTATTCAATTGAAACAAAGTATAGACAAGTTGCAAAGTCAGCCTCTTTTATCAAAAGTTGGGGAAAATTATTTATTGATGCTGCAAAAACTGGTGATAAAAAGGATTTAGAAGAATTAAAAAAGGTGATCTTTATTTCTTCAGTATTTATGCCGCCTTTATACATTGGTAAAGCAACTGACTTGTTTACAAGATGCCAACAACATATAGTTGGTAGCTCAAAAGAAAACAATACTTTTAATAAACGTTATAATGACTATGCTAAACGCAAAAACTTGAGCTGCAAAGATGTTGAAGGACTAATTTTTGCTTGCATTAGCACTAAGACTTTTGGACTTACTGGAGAGAAATACGAGAACCTAATAGAAAGAATTCTCATGAATTTAATAAAACCAATATATTCAATAAAATAGGAGTGAATATGCTAATGCCTAAGAAAAAGAATATCTACAATGTGTTTCATTATGGTATTACAGGAAAAATGGGAGAAGGTGCAAATACTGAAGTAAATTTCCTACAAACATCATTGAAGATGAAAGAACTAGAAAATATTAAATTACTACTAGAGATACCTGGTAGCGAAAAATGGAGTGTAAAAGATCTTTTTCAGAGAAATGTTAATCGAAAAAGAATTATGGGAGCTGGAGGTTTAAGAGATTATTTTACAGATTGCAATCAAGTGAAATACTTTAATCCAATCGCACTTGTTTTACTACCTATGGATAATCATAACATAATTCAAAAAGATTTACCTAAACTGAAACAGAAAAAAGATATTATTTTTGATGGCATTTCTGGCTCCACTCTATCAAATACTGAACATTATAAACTTTACTTACAAGATTCTAATGATGGGAATATTGGAAAAATAGAGTGGAATAGCGAAAACTGTCATGTTGTAGCAATTGATGGTCAACACAGACTTACAGCTTTAAAAGAGTTGTATGATCTGAGGAGTGTTGATAGTAAAGGAATGAATATTGAGAATTGGCAGATTCCGGTAGTATTTATCATAGCTGATAAGAAAGTTGCATCTGGAGAATCAAAAGATTTAATAAATATTATGCGTAAATTGTTCATGTACATTAATATGGAAGCAAAAAAAGTTAATCCTGCGCGAGCTATTTTGTTAAATGATGAAAGTATTGAATGCTTATGTGTACAAGAGCTAATTACAGCATTTCATGTTAATGATTTTTCTGAAAATATAGAAAACAAATTACCGCCTCTTTACTTGTTAGATTGGACTGGTGATTCAGATTCATCAAATGTAAATAATACAAGATATTTATTTAGTAATATTGAACTTAGGAATTGGATGAGAGATTATCTCGTAGGGGAAGATTTTACAGCCACAGCTAGGAAGTCAGATAATCTACAAATGAGGAGGCTTGAATTACAAGATTTAAGTTTAGATTTCTTAAATTACAATACATGTTTATCTCCATCTGATGGAGAACAAATTAGATCAAAGTTTAACGAATTAATGTTAGATGGAATTATAAATTTCATAACAAATCTAATTCCTATAAAAAATTATATAGAAGATTGTCGGAGATATGAAGAGGAAAATTCTATTGGGAGTTCAGAGGTCAAAGCATTTGCGGAATTGCGTTACGGATATGCACCGAAAGAACAAAGTAATAAAATGGAAATAGATGATTTTGTTAGTGACTATAACGACAAGTTTATCTCTTTTAAAAAAGATAGAATTTCAGATTTCTTTAGACAAGATATTGCTATGAGAGGGTTTATTTACGCATATAGTGAACTCTATGAGATTCAAAAGAATTATCTAAATCGTTCAATAGATTGGGATAAGCATACACAAATGTTTTTACCAGCTTTCAATAACTTGATTTCATCAGGATGGTGTGAATCTTGGGATACTCTCGAAATAGATAAAAGAAATATGCTTACACATATATGTCATAGTGAAACAGGTAAGAGAATAAATTACAAGCTAAATGATGTTAAGAATTCTTGGGGAATATTTGTTGTTATGAATGTTCTAGATTATTCAGTTAAACAAAATATAGTGAAAACTGGATGCAAAATTGAGAGTTGGGATAATTATCGAGATCGTTTCGAGAATACTCTTGAAAAGGGATTTAGAGAAGTTGCTAAAAGGGAAGCCTCAACACAAGAAATGACTGCTGAACAGAGGAAAAGATATATAAACGATAGAAAAAAAGAACTCACAAAAGAGAGAATGTGTGAATTTGTAAATCTATGGTGCTTAGATGAAAATGAATGAGCTACTACAAAGAATAGATAGAAATATACTTAAGCAAATAATTGGAGTAAAAAGAGTTAATAGTATTTCTGCAATTCTAAATAATGATAACCAATATGATTTAGTCTCTTTGGTAGAAGCCTTTTACGGGGATAGTATTTTTGATGATAAACGCATTAGAAAAGAAATTATAAAATTACTTCCTCCAGAAGAAATAAAAAAGTTATCAATTAACTTTTGTGGGAAAACATACTCTACAATTGAAGCAGCTGCAATACAACTGAGCACAAAAGGATGGAGTACTTCTAGTGATTTTCCTAGTGTACTACTAAAGAAGCTAGGTTTAGAGTTAAAATTTTTACCTAAAAGAACTCAACGACTAAATACATGTGAATTTGTAAATCCACAAAGCACTTATTATCCTTTATTTGAATATCAAAATGATGTTAAAGATGGGATTATTAATAAAATCGAAAGCGGGATAAATAGATTTATCATGCAAATGCCAACAGGTGCTGGTAAGACAAGAACTAGTTTAGAAGCTATCATCTCTTATAACCAAATGTATGACATCTTAAACAATGGAGATTCATTTATTTGGATAGCCCATACTGAAGAGTTATGTGAGCAGGCGATAGAATCTCTAAAAAATATTTGGTTTCATACACAAAGTGACCAGCTAAGAATTGTTAGGTATTATGGAGGCTTTGAACCAACTGAAGATGAATTGTATGGTAGTTTTGTTTTTTCGTCATATCAAAAATTATGTAGTAAAAAGTCGGAGAAGTTTTTAACCTTATTAAGGGAATCTTGTCGTGTTGTAATAATCGATGAAGCACATAAAGCTACTGCATATACTTATAGCAAAATGATTGAAAGACTTTGTTCAAGTGGTGCATGTCTAATAGGATTAACTGCAACTCCAGGTCGTGCATTATCAAACAAGCTTGAAAATTCTGAACTTGCATTGTTCTTTAATAGAGAGATTGTAACTTTAAATTTTAAAAAAAATCCAATTGAAGCTTTACGTGATATGAAGGTATTGTCAAAGATTGAACACCAAACAATAGAATCTGAAATAAACTTCTATTCACCTGAAGATGTTAGTAATGATAAACCTGAATTTACTGCTAAACAATTGAATTTATTGGGAATAAATCCAACTAGGAATAGGATAATAGTTGAGATTTTAAAAAGGGAGATAAAATCAGGAAATCCATGTTTAGTTTTTTCATGTTCGGTAGAACATAGCATCGTTTTAGCAGGAGTATTAAATTTCATCGGTATAAAAACAGCATACATTGATTCTACAATTAGAAAATCTCAACGAAGAAAATTAATTGCAGATTTTAAAAATGAAGAATATGATATATTGATTAATTTCGGGGTATTATCGACAGGATTTGATGCTCCCCGAATTAAAACAGTTTTAATTAGTCGGCCAACAACTTCAATTGTCTTATATAGTCAAATGATAGGTAGAGGATTAAGGGGGAGTAAAATGGGAGGGAACGAATACTGTAAAATTATTGATATTAAAGATAATTATAGTGATTTTGGCCCTATCGAAAATATATACAATTTTTTTGATGGATACTGGAATTGATTATGAAGTTTGCCTTAAATTTCCATCAAACGTTTAAACCCGAAAGAACACACATCAGCAGTCTAATTTCTTTTCAAAAATTATCTGCAACTAAAGAAGAAATTTCCCATAAATACGCTATACCAACAGGAAAGACATCTGGGAAGGTTGAAGTGAATTTGAAATATGCACAAGCTGCTAGTTTGCTAACTTATCAAAGAGATAAAGGAAATTACAATATTTGCAGATCTTACATTGGTGATTTTCTATATGATAATGATGAATATCTAGAAGATGATCTATCTCAAATGCTGATTCATTATATGTTCTGCAAAAAGAATAGTCCCTTAATTTTATGGTCTTTACTTTTCAATGATTTTCATAAAAGCTACAAATCATTTAATAGAGAAAATTTTCAACAATTTGTTGAAAAAAGATTAGATTCCAAAATTAATTTGTCTCCTTTATTAGGAACTTATATCGGTGAAAATCCACTTATAGATATTAAACTATTGAAGCAAGATGGAAATAACAAATTTACATTTGGTAAGATAAATATGATTAACCAATATGTATATTGGTTTGCTTTTTTTATGCTAGACTTTTTGACAGAAATTGATAATAGTAGATTAGATTTTACTTTTAGCGAAATACAATATTCAGGTTTCCCCGAAATTTTTGGTTGGAACAGTTCTGATATGAAGAATTTGTTACATTTGATTGAGAAGATTGGTGTAGTAAGTTTAAATAAGCAATTTGATAACTATCACATTTACCTAAACAAGAATCCAAAAGAGATTTTAGCAAACTTAATCTACATATAAAGAGGTAAAATGCGTTATAAAGACATTGTAAGCTTTAATGAAGAGTTATTTTTTGACGGTTCAGTTGAAATTGATTGCATCTATAAAAACAAAGTTATGGCCGAATTGGCAGCGGGTAGCTATGTTTTTCATTCAAAAGATTCATTTACTGATAACAATGATGGAAAACTTGATACAATAACATTCTTAAAAACAATTCTGGACTATTCTTATAGTGATAACCATACGAATCCTTTTTTTACAGCTATAGCTGGTTATGGCTCTGGTAAATCTCATTATTGTACAGCAATTGCTGCATTATTTGCTAATAATGAGAAATTCCTCCAATATAAGAATGTAAGATCTAATATAAAACAGCTCGATGAGAATTATGAAAAGGAGCTACAAAATAAGTTAACAAAACCAAATATTGTTTTAGCTCTAAATGGGATGAATGATTTTGATTTATCTAATAAAATGTATGAGCAGTTAAATAAATATCTCGAAATTTCAGGTATTAACACATCTTTATTCACAAATATTGATTTGATTTATGATAAAGCAGTGGTTTTTGTTAAAACTTTATATGATTCAATTCCATTTCAAAATGAACTTAATCAATACATAAAAAAGAATAAATTGGATAAGAAAAACTTTAGTATAGAATATTTAATCACTAATATTAAAGATACTAATGTGTTTTCACTTGTTAACACTATATCGGATAAAATTACAGGTAATATCTACAAGATTAGTAATTTTGTTAATCCCAAATTGATATTAGATGAAATCTGCAATGAGTTATGTGGTGATGGTAAACCTTTCGATAAAGTCCTTATTATATTTGATGAAATTGGCCGCTACATTGAATGGTTAGGAGATGAGGATACATTAAAAGATCCATCTACAATGCAACAGCTATACGAAGGAGTTAAAAATAGTGGAGGAAAGGTCACTTTCCTTTCTTTTATCCAATTTCCTCTTTCAACATACTTTTCTCACTTGGCTCCGGCTAAATACGCATCAATAGCAAGATATGTTGATAGGTATAAGACAGCTAGAAGTTTTCATTTATCAACGATTCTTGAATCAGTATTTTCTAACTTAGTCAATGTTAAAGAGCATGATCAGTTCAAAGATTTCTCAGTAATTCAAAAAAATCTCTTTAATTGGCAAGATGACTTTCAAAAAAATATATTATGGTATGATAAAGATTATTACAATAATATGATATGTAAAAAACTTGGTGCTTTTCATCCTTTAACCATCTTTCTTCTCACAAAATTATCTGAATTTACGCAAAGTCGTGGCCCCATTATGATTCTTAGGGATTTACTTGAAAGAAATAGAAATCATGAAGTAGCAGTGGTACCTGCGATTTATCCTACAAGTATTTTCGATACTGATTTTAGTTCAGAAGTTCTTAAGATGGAACAAAATGGATTAATGAAAAGTGATAATATGTCCATTTATGATCAAATAATAAATAAGCCTAAATATAGTATTCATTTAAAAGCCGAAGATAGAGCTTTTATTCAAGCAATTGTTATTATAAACTTATTGAAGCTAACACCAGCTTCAAAACCTGATTACTATTTTCTACTTGAAAATTTAACAGGTCTAAAAGAGAATATTCTCTCAGAAGTAGCTGAAAAATTAGAAAGTAATTTAGGTATATTACAATATGATGAAGAAGTTTTTTATCATCATATTGAACTAAATGCTGTTGGTAAACAAGATTTTAGACGATTCCTAATTCAGAAAAGGAATGAGATTGAATCAGAAAATAACTATTATGAGGATCTTGATTTTTTAACTCTTAGATTTAACGATGTACTAAAAGAGCAACTTAGTAATTTCAAGACATCACTTTTTAGAAAAATAACAACACTTGAATGGGAATTTCCGCAACTTATTATTGAAGCAAGAAGTAATATATGTGAAGAGCTGACTAAAACTATCAATCGATCTTTACAAGCAATTACTCCTGATACCAATAAAGGGTCAATGATATGGATTTATCTTAATAGTAATATAATTACTGATACCGAAAAGCTATTGCACAATATAATGAAAATAAGCAGAGAATTAGACATAAAGAAATATCCAATTCAAATTGGTATATTATTAGATACTAGCTCTGATCTTCTATCTTCAATTATTGATTCTGATACTCTTTCCAATATGTCGCAAGAGGAGATGAATAAATTTTCTGCATTTATTGATGATGCCAAATATAGGGTAGAAGGCGAACTTGTTACAAATTTTAAAAGTGTTAGGAGTAATGCTTATTATCTTAATAGTGAGTATGATATCATCAAAACTGATAAGAAATTTGATAAATTGTTTAATACTCATCTTGAAGAGATTTATACTAAAACAATACCATTTCAGTTTGATGGGTTTACCAAACAGAGAAATCATAATGCTCGCTCAGAATATATCCAAATTGTTAGGGCTTTTGCTTCTGATGATCCTTCATTATCAGGATTTAATAATTATTTAAAACCAAGATCTTATAACAGGATGGTGGGGCTTCTGGGTAAATTTTCATGGAATATTTTCAATGATGACAAAATAGTAAAACCTATGCATAAAAATGTTAGTATTGTTTTTGAAGAAATCGATACTTTGTTAAAAAGTGTTTCTGAGGAAAAATCGCTTTCAATAATCGAAATATTTGAAGAATTATTAACTGCGCCTTATGGGATGAATATATATTCTGCAAATCTAATATTGACTTATGTATTATTGTTTTATAAAGCTCAATTTACTTTTATTTGTAATAACAGATCTTACGATTTTAAGAATTGGTTATTGATTGTTAATACCGATAAGATTGATCTTAATATTATAAGGAATACAGTGATTACCTATTGTGATCCTGTTAAGTTAAAAAGTGCTACAATAACATATTTGAATCAAATATTAGATGCTAAATCTATAGATATAGTAATTGATTTATCACAAAAAATTGATGACATCGGTGATAAATATGATTTTGATGATGAAGTTAGAACAAAAGTTGAACAAGTTAAATCAAAAGTATTTTCTGCATGTAAAATCCAAGAGTCATATAATGAAATTGTGAGGAAATGCAAAATTGTTGAGGTAAATACAAATGATGAATATGATGGTATACCAGATGTTCTTAGGATGGCTTTTGATATATCTAATGAATGGAATACCCTATTAACTGAAACTAGAAAGAGTACTATGAATTTTCCTGATTTGTGGTATGAAATTTATGATAATGCTAATACAATGGCTATATCATTTATCAAAAGTAATTTTGAAGAATGGTTTGGTAGAAATAATTGGCCTAAAAACCACAATGTAGAAAGTTATATAACTTTTAGTAAGAAGCTATCTAAAGCACTATATGGATTTGACTTTAATGAATTCGGGAGAATGGTAAAAGATAATATTTTAAAAGTTTGTAAATCTATTGAATATTTAAGAGAATGCCAAGCTAGAATTGCTGATTACCAAAACAGAATTATTCCCAATACTTATTCTGAATGCAAAGAATATAATTTAGGATTAAAATCATTTATTGATGAAATATCTTCATCCTCTTTGTTAACTGATAAACAGAAAAAGTTCTATTTTAATCAACTGAAAGAAATAGAAAACAAAATTAAAAAGAAAGAGGAAAAGTTGAATCAATGTCTTACAGATGTATATGATATACTATCTGACAAAGATTTTACTGAGATTAGCGAAATAGAGCTTTTCATTAAACAATTACAGAATGCTGTTAACTCAATTGATAAGAATCATTCTGATTACGGAATTATTAATGAAACATTAGAAAATGCACAGGAGATATTTATTGAAGTCAGTAAATTGGAACAAGGTGATTATTTAGAACAAGAAATTGTTAATAAAATAAAAAAAATAAAGTCAAAATTTAAAGATAATGTTGAAAAAGATCCTGATTTTTTAACCTGCGCAAAACTTTTTGATAATGTGGAGAAAAACCTTCATAAAACCTTAAACAAAAAAATTGAACACTGGATGTCTATGTTGCCAGTAGGTAAAATTAACGATTTACCAGAAACAAAGCTTGATCAAATAAATAGCTATATCTCTCAACCACCTACATACCTTCGAGATTCTGAATTGCAAGTTATAGCAAAATTAAAAAAAAGAATCGTTGATTTTCAAGATAAATCAGTTGAAGATTCAATAATAAGATTATTTGGATCTTTAGCAAATACAAGGAAAAAAGAAGAGATAATTAATAAATTGAAAAAACTACTGGAAGGATAAAGTGTTCTTTCTTAATTGTTGATAAATCACTAAATTCTTTTAATAAAAAAAGATTATATTGAAAAACTCTTTCGGGATTTAAGTTATAAACTATTGTGGAATTCGAGGATGGGTGCTTTGCTATTCTGTTCAAGACAGCCGTTAGGTTCGATTTGAAGGCTCTGTAGCAGCCGATAGCTATTACTTAGTGTAAATTCTACATCTTAGGTATTATCGTTCGATACAATGCTGTTAGAATTAATGTGAATATGGGATAGTTCTCTGACACAAAAGTAAGTTGATTTTTTCCCTTTCAGAGGGCTGTCAACAACATTTATATCTTGATAGAGGTACTTCCCTTTTGATAATTTACTAACCGATTAAATTGATTCATAATGTCAACAACACATTGTATAGATTACTTCTTATTCTTGACATTTTTTCTAAAATATTTTTTTATTATTATAAATGATATTGAGTAATTATTATTTGTATTGATTTAATCGTAAGAGACTAAACCATAAACCTTGATTTCAAATATTTTATATGAAATGATTACTGGAGATAAAAATGCAGAAAGTAGAAATTTAACATTGCATACTACTTAATTGTCATTGTATAGGATGAAATCACATTGAAAGCTAGTTTCTTATATTTTCGCAACAAGAGATTTATCATTCTTCAATTTGAATTTTGGTAGTGTATCTATAGCTTTTTCAGCATCAATATTTGCTTTATCAATATACTGCAATGTTGTTTCAATTTTGCGATGTCCCATAAGCTTTTTCACAACAAATAAACTTACATCATTTTCCACTAGTAAACAGCCAAATGTATGCCTAGC